>MDSV01043834.1_pt1 | contig 13701 bp, 10 predicted proteins | sample 810851 | NCBI WGS metagenome assembly MDSV01 (sample SAMN05326640, study PRJNA326480) | marine metagenome | isolation source: seawater | place: Atlantic Ocean: North East | collected 2012 | reverse complement strand
CCAATACATTGCATAATCTTCGTGCACATATTCAAAATGGTCAAGCAACCCCTGAACTTCAAAGATGTAACGATCATGATGCTGTTCCTATTATTTATCACAAAAATATTTGTAAAGATAACACATTACAACTTTTCGATAATTCTAAACAATACATCTTTTCTAAACATATAAACTCCAAAATTAATAACACACCCAGTTTACTCTTTTCAAGAATTATTGGAAATAAAGATAATGAACATAATCTCTTTTTTGCTTCATGCTCTCTTGATCAATATATTTGTAGCCATAGTATAATGATTATTAGCTTTCCCCACTTGAAAAATGAAACCGCTCTTATTCTTATTAAAAATATTATTAATTCTTTGAATAATCCTGATACAAAGCTTTGGTTAAAGCACTTCATCAAAGATGGTCAAATCTCCAAATTTCAACTTAAATATTATATGCCGATTTATGATATTACCTTTTAAATATCTGAATCCCATATGTAATTATCATCTATCTGATTTATCTGCAAATATATCTTCATTATCTCACGCTCCCTCCTTATTCCACAACAAAACCACCTTTTAATCCAAGCCATTATTCCCTTCTCCCGTCTTGGTTTTTCTATTCTTCCACTACCTTTATACATTTATATAAATTGAATATAAATTTATTAAGGATAATAATTATATACTCATTGTGAATCCACAAAGTTCAATGACTACTCCCAAACCTTATACCCTATATTTGCCTAAAAAATTTAGAGAAAACGCCATTGTTGATCTTGGCGGTATTGAATTAGAAGATCTTAAACAAAGTATGCCCCAAAAATATAATGAGCTTCTTCAACAAATGAAATCCCATATTGATGATGAAATGCTTTTTGTTGATATTTATAAAAATAATTTTGTCTTTTTCAATTATAAAAAATGTGCCACTCTTGCCAAACAACAAGTGTTTCAAAAACTTGGATTTCCTATTCAAATTAATAAAATTGTTATTGCAGATATTGATTCCCCCGTGGCCTCTCATATTCATGAAATCATTCATGATCCTTGTCACAATTTTAAAGAATACACTGATTATCCTGCCACTTACACTTTTGAAAATCCATTTTAATATTTAAAAAATGTATTTAAATATTATACTAATTTTTTTATAGATATATGTATCTTTGGATTGTTATTACTTCTGGTTGTTTTGCCTTCTTTGCCTCCGCAGGTATAGGCGCTAATGATGCCGCCAATGCATTCGCAACCTCTGTTGGGTCCAAAGCCCTCACTATTAAACAAGCAGTTGTATTAGCTGCTATTTTTGAAACTACTGGTGCCGTTTTAATGGGTAGTCATGTTACAAATACTATTCGAAAAGGTATTGCCGATTATAAATGCTTCGAAGATGACCCCGATTTACTTATGTATGGTTGTATGTGGGTCATCTTTGCTGTTGGAATATGGCTCTTCCTCGCTAGTTACCTTGAAATGCCTGTCTCCACAACACATTCCTGTGTCGGTGGAATGATTGGTATGGCCATGGTTCTTAAAGGTTCCGATTGTGTTATTTGGTATAAACCTGTCGAAACATTCCCATATGTTGGTGGTGTCGGTGGTATTGTTATGTCCTGGTTTTTATCTCCAATCTTTTCCGCCATTATTGCTTGTATTATATTTAGTATTACACGATCTTGTGTTCTTAGAAAAGATTTTAATTCTAATCGCATTAATTGGGCATATCCTATTCTTATTGGATCTACTATGACTATTAATGCTTTTTTTATTATTTATAAAGGTGCTAAAGGTTTGGGTCTACATAATACACCCATTTATATTGCTGTTCCAACTGCCTTTGGTATTGGTATTGTTTCCGGATTAATAACTATCCCTATTGTCCCAAAACTTAAATCATACGTTTCCAAAAAACTTGATAATAGTATTGAACTTCCTTCCATACAAGATGAAATGAAAAATAATAAAAAAGAATTAAATATTCGAAATAATGATGAATTTCAGAGAGTCGTTGCTATGCATAGTCGTGCTGAAAATTTTGATCATAAAACCGAAGAAGTCTTTAAATATTTACAAATTTTTACTGCTATTTGTGATAGCTTCAGTCATGGTGCTAATGATGTCGCCAATGCCATTGGACCCTTCGCCGCTATTTGGGTTATTTATCAATCCAATGGTCAATTAGATAAAGAATCCAGTATGGAACAAGATGCATATTGGATTCTAGGATTAGGTGGTATTGGTATTGCCATTGGCCTCTTTGTTTATGGTAAAAAAATTACATACGCTATTGGTCAAAAATTAGTCAAAATTACACCTTCTCGCGGAGTTGCCATCGAATTAAGTTCCGCACTTATTATTATTACCGGAAGCAGACTCAAAATTCCCTTGTCTACTACACATTGTCAAGTGGGTGCTACTGTTGGTGTTGGACTTTTAGAAAATACTGAAAAATGTTCGGGTATTAATTGTCGTGTTTTTTATAAAACTGTCGTTGGATGGATTATTACATGTGTCATTGTTGCATTAACATCTGTCTTATTTATTTCCCAAGGTGTTTATTCACCCTCTATTTATTATAGACCTTTAAATATTACTATCTAAAGATAATCACACTTACTTATTTTATATTTATTTAATCCTTTATCCTCTATCTTAAATGGCTTCCCACAACCATATATTAAACCGTCTCTTGCTAATTGATCACAATCAGGTTTCTTCATATGTGGATCTATTTGCATTAATGTCTCTTTATATACACCATGTCTATATATTTTACAATTAAATTCCTCCTTCGGTAACATTATTAACATATTACAATGTGGACAATGTTTCATTATATAATCCATTTTTTACATAATTCATACATTATAAATTATGTAAATAAAACTAATAATGATCTGTATAGAAATTAACACTATCATATGGCATTTCAAACATATTTTGATTTACATTTAACTTTTCAAATTGGATTTTTTTGAGATCCTGCATTCTTTCATTATACGACTTGACCTTTCTTTCCTTATTACACCTCTGGGTTTCCCTTATGTCAAAATGTTCCATCTTTGACCAATCAAAACTGTAAAATATCGCTATGCAACATATTAACATTATTCCCCACACAAAACCTTGACCATACCTTACTCCCAATATTCCTGGTGCCGCTTTATGACCAACTCCTACATGACCCCCCATTGATGAAAAATTCATTCCAAAATATCCTGTTAATACTCCCAATGGTAAAAATATTGTTTCTATCAATGTTAACATATTTAATGTATAAGCCTGATTCTCATCCGTCTCCCTTTGTAACTCCTCATTCAATAAATCTAATGAACCTTTCATCCTTTCCATCTTATTATTATATAATTTCACCTTGTCTGTATTATATTTATTGTTTTCCTCCTTCTCTAATTCATGCATTATATGATTTAATCTTAGTCTTAATTCCAAATACTCCTTGTTAATACTTCTAAATCTTTCCGTGTTTTCCATTAGACTTTTGTCTTGGCTCAAAAAATCATTGTTTAAACCGTCTAATCTTAATTCCAAATCATCCAAATCACCCTGCAATTCTTGGATTGTTAACTCATTGATTTTTGGTCTCAATACTGCCGCCTTATCTCTCAACATTATTGGACGTTTTCTCCATATTAATCTACCTAATGCTCTAAAAAATATTCCACTCATTACAAAAATAAGTAGACCCACAAACAATTCCTTCTTTGATAAACCTAATAATACCCAACTATTTATTGGCTTTTCTTTCACCATATATAAATTATATTAATATTAAATATTTAGTTTATATATATAATGAGAGTTGGTGTTATTTCAACAAATGCTAGTCCATATGTTATCCGTAATGGCGATAATTATTCAGGTATTGCTATCGATATATGGGAAATTATTGCAAAAAAAGAAGATATTGAATTCAGTTATGTTGAAGTTGGTCCTGATGAAGAAAACGCTATTAAAAAACTTCAAAATAAAGAAGTCGATATATTAGTTGGTCCCTATACTATTACAAGTAAAAGATATCAACACATCGGTTATACTTTACCCTTTTATTATTCTGATATTGCTTTAGCATCCTCACGACAAACAAATAATTTAGAAAATTATGTTAATATTTCCAAAACACTTGGGTCTATTATGTTTCTTTTTATTTTTATACTATTCATTAACAATTTTATTAATAACTTCAATAAAAATGCCTCTTTTGCTGAATTTTTCATAAATGCCATCCCAAACTTTAAAGATCGCAAAATGTATCTCCTTTACGCTATTATATTAGGTGCCGTTTTTGTATTATATATTAATACATATAATCCTAATCTTAATCTTAACCCTGTTGGATTAAGTATATATGGTAAAAATGTTATTTATAATGAAAAAAATGAAACTATGGAAAAAATTCTTAAAAAATATAATGCAAAAGGAACCTTTGTTGAAATTAAAGACACTGCTAATCATCAAAAACAAATACAAGAAAATGAAGCATTTGATAGTTATATTGAAAATAAAGACACACAATATGGCATTGTCGATGATTCATCTAAATTAGCATACATTTTACACCATAATATTAAAAAATATGAAGGTATTCGTATTATTGAAAATAACCTCGCCAAAACATTATATGCCTTCATTGTCCCAAAAGGATCCGATTATTTAGATAGAATAAATAGTGCCTTGCGAGATGCCCAAAAAGAAAAAATTAATCAAATTATTGTCACAAAATATTTAGGTCCCAAATTTGAAAATCATGTTTCTTTTTAATCATTATATAGTGTATATATATATAATGGTCCTTAAGGTTGGAGTTCTAGAAAAAGATCCCTTTGTTATTAATAAAGATAAATTAAGCGGATTCACTATTGACTTATGGGAAAAAATAGCCAAAAAAAATAGTATTAATTATCAATATCATACTATTAAAACAAATAAAGATGTTGATAGAGCTATTAAACAAAACTTATATGATGTCATTTTAGGAGTTGTTGATATTGATCCCGAACGTATTCAACAAGTTGACTTCACTGTCCCTTATTATTTTACTAATTTCTCACTAGTTAATAAGAAACCTGATAGTAATAAAGAAATTCTAATAGAACTAGCTAAGTTTTTATTATTATTATTTTTATTTATTATTATTTCTATGACTATTTATTACTTTTCAGCCATTGAAGATGTAAACATTAATAATATACTACACTTTACTATGAAAAATATGTCCCCCTACGTCTTCGGTAATCGTGATCCTGGACTTCTTGCCAAAATTAATTACTTTTTTGGTTCCTTTTTCATCATTTTATTTATTATTGGCATATATAGATTGTTTTTTATTGAAAAATCTGAAAATACCGTCCCCAAAAAACCCATCCTTGTCGATAGTAAAAGCTCCATGTTAATTAAATATTTGAAATCACGTGGTGCTCAAGTTCGTATTGTAAATAATTCCGGTGGATTAAATAATCTTTTGGATATGTATTTGGGAGACCCTTCTAATCTTGCTGGTGTTTTTGTTCAAGAAGAAGGTAAGATCGCAAAAGATGGATCTATTTTTGGTAAAAATCCCAAATATCAAAACTTACAGTTTAAACGATATAACTTTGGACAAAATCAAGTTTCCATTGTTATGAAAAAAAATCATCCCCTTTATGAAACTGTTAACGGTGAAATTATTAATATGCGCGAAAAAGGTGAATTATACGAAATTTCCAAAAATTGGCTCTCCTATGGACAACGAAGACAACTCGAAATTTAAATATTTTCTCATTTAAGTATTTAAATTTTTATTTTACTATTCTCACACACCTTCTCCACTATTTCATTCTTTGCCTTGTCCATCTTTATTTCCTCACTACTTCCCATTATACTCTTCTGCATTGCACGCCACTTCTTTACTCCCCCCTCCGTTTCACTCCAATTCGGATTTTCACGTGTCCACTCCTTTAAACGCTCCGCCTGCTTCTTCGTTATTCTTCCTATTGCTGCATCCATATTTCCATTCTTTGACCACTTATTATCATCCTTCACATAATACTCTAATGGCTTCACATCCGAACATTGCACCGGTCTCTCCGTTTGTGGCATGTTTTCCAAGTTCTTTATTAGTATTTGTGATACACCATCTATATATCCTAAACTCTTCGTCTGTAATACATCCGTTAAACTTACTCTGATCTTTTCCACAAAATCTGTTAAGTTTAATGCATTTTTACAATCCTCATTTAAATACAAGTTTATATTGATCTTATTATTTATATTATTTGTCGTATTATGACAATTTGTATTATTTACTTGTTTCTGCGTTTTTAACATATCCAATAATTGATGGATGATTTCGTCCTTTGACTCCTTCTTTAATTCTTTCTCTAATTGCGCTTTGATATGACCCTCGCATTTTTTCTTGTGTCTAGATAAACCAGACTGATGTTTGTAACTTACGTTGCAATATATACATTCCCATCTTTGATTTTGGCTAAAAAATTTACCATTTTTTACCCGTTTTTTACCATTTTGGCTAAATTTAGCCATTTTTTTAGCCTCGTGCTTTTTTGAAATATGTTTGCATAAACTGCTCTGGTGCACAAAATTTTTGTCGCAAATTTGACATTTCCAGTCATTACCATTTTTTACCCGACTTTTTTCATTTTTAGCCATTTTTTTAGCCATTTTATATTAAATATAGATTATTTTTAAGTAATTTTATGTTTTTTGTTTTTTTGCAAAAAAATTTTGTGCACCTCGTTTTTTTGATGGGGGTGACCATTGAGAGTAACAAAGATTTTTACGTGAAATTGGCTCAGTAAGGTCCAGTCACAAAAAATTTTGTGCACCTAAAAATTTGATCATTTTAGACGCTAATCAATCACAAAATATTTTGGTGATTTGGCTGTTTTGAAAGTCAGTGACATCTTTTTTGTGCACTCAAATTTTTTTCATTTTAGACGGTTGAGAGTAACAAAGTGATTTGTGTCAAAAGTGCTCAGTAAGGCCAGTCACAAGCAATTTTGTGCACTCAAAAAAATAGGGGTTTGTTACCATAATTCGTTTGCAAATATTTTGATGCTTTTTGGTTTCTCGATTTCAGTCTCAAAAAATAAAATATTTTTATTTGTCCTACATGTTACATGTGGGAAAATAAATACTATTAAATTGTTTGTTACTGTAAAATAAAAAATATGCACAAAATCACAAAATTAGGTGGTCAAAAAAGTAAAATCCGTTTTTTCTAGAAATCTCAGAAATTCATATGAAAATTAGAACATACTTTACAAAAATAGGTAAATTTTGTGATTTTGTGCACGCGATCTTTTAAACCATAGTATCGTCACAAACGAAAAAAGGCAATTTTCCCAGTCTTCGGTGCCCTTTTTTTAGTGACTTTTTTAAATTAAAATTTTTATATTTTTAAATATTTTTTAGTTGTTTTATATATAAATGCCACATCCAGGAAATAAAAGATTAAGAAGTGCTAGAAATTCTCACACTGTGAAAACACAAAGGGTTCAAACTAACATTAATGAAATTAATAGATTACAGGCTGGTGGTCAGCATACTTTAGGAAACAGAGATGCTAACAAAAATGGTTCCATTACTATTGCGTCTAATGACAAGAAAAACAAAGAACTTGTTTTAGGTGATGGTAAAATCATTGGAACATCCCAGTCATTTTCTATTAGACCTGATCCAGTTAACGCTTTTGATATGACACTCGGAGCTGACGGCGCTGCTGGAGGTGGACCTGAGTTGATCAAATTTCAAATCCAACCAGAAATAGGTGCAGATAAAGATATGCTTCAAGCTGATTTGAATGCATTTAAAATTAGTGATATTATATCAATAAGTGGTTTCAGTGATCAAGCTACAGCGGCAGTTGGAGGAGCTGCTATTGATGAATCATGGATTAATGGAACATATCGTCTTATGGAATTTACTGAAAAAGTTAATGCTACTCAAGCTATGGCAGCCAACACCGCTGTCAATGCTATTACTGTTGGTAATACAAGAACAGGTATTGTAGTTGAAAGGTTAGCCGTTACACATACTGCATTGGATAGAAGCAATGCGGGTCTCCTTAGAACAAAAACCGTTCCAGCTCTCGATGGACATTCTCCTGTCATCAAAAAACATTTTAGAATTTCTATTTTTACTGATACCAATGGGGACGATCACTTTTACGTTTAATTTTATGAATATACAATAATTTTTAAAAAATATTGTATATTTTATGTATAAATGCCAAGATATGGAAGAGCGCGAAAAACCCCCAATCCAAATTCAATAGTAGTAAAAAGACAATTAAATGCATTTACACAAAATCAACCTGCTTCTATTCAGGTGTTACGAGCTGAATTAGCAGAAGGTGGATTAGGAGGTGTTAAAGGTGAAGGAGGAGCGAAGTTAACTTTAGGAGATAGTGTTGTAAATGATAACAATGGTAACATTACAATTAAAAGCAACTCATCTAGTGAATCTAAAGTATCCGCTGTTAATGATTTAAACTGATTATATAAATAATTATGTATTTATTTATCTAATTTTACTTTATATATGACAAATATTAATGATTCAGCATATGGAAAAAATTTATGGGTAATTGTGGGATCAAAAAATATTAATAATAATGATGTAGGTAAAATATTTACATCAAATGATCCTTCGTTTAATATAAAAAATGAACCGATGTTACCACTATTTAATGGGGTAGCGCCACATAAAATAAACCGCATTGAATCAGCTAATAATAAATTTTTGGTTTTAAATAGTTTTGACGATAATACTGGAAATAATTGGGTTTCTATAAGTTATTCCTTAGATGGGATTAATTGGAATATATCTAATAATACAATTAATAATGAAAGACTCAATGATGTTAAATTTGGGACAAACAACTGGGTAGCTATTGGATTTGATACAATAAATAATAATTCTGTCATTTATACAACCAATAATGCTACCATCTTAAATAATTGGAATAAACAATTAGCAGCTAATTTTGACACAGGAATACCCCAGGATGAATTTAATAACTTATTATACTCACAAACCAACAATGTATTTTATGCATTTGGGAATAACGGATTATTTTTTCAATCTAATGATGATGGTATAAATTGGATTGAAAAAGCTTTTCCTATTCCTGGAAATTACAATACTTTTAATATTAAAGGTTCTAGTTATGATGAAGTAAATGATATTTTGATTATTTGTGGTGATAATGGACAAGATGGACTTTATGCTGCGCGGATTAATGGAGTATGGGATAATGCTCCAACAGTTGAACCAAATATAAAATTTAATTCAGTTGTATTTACAGGAGTTCATTTTTATATTGCAGGTGAAAAAGGTGCATTAATTATTGCAAATACAAACAATACAGGTGCTCCTCTTAATTATACCGTTGATCCAACAAATACAATGGATAATATTAATAATTTATCGTATGCAAAAAACACACTTTTAATATCACTAGAAACTGGTATTGCAAGTAAAATAGATGCTGGCGATAGAGAAATGACATTAGGAGGAAATTTTTCCATTGATAATAATTTTTCTACTATTGGATGTAATGTTGTTATAGAAGCTATTTCAAATCACTCTCATAACGATAACGAGAAAAAAGTAACCTTACACGGTGATTTAGAAATTAGTAATAAAAATATTGCATTTAATAGTAATGATAATGGTAATAAAGTAAATATTAATAGTGATACTACTATTGATCAAAATTTATCACAAACGAGCACAGTATCCTTTGAAAATGTATTGTTAGGAACAAGTGCCAGTGGTGGTGGTGGTCAAGTAGCAAGTAAAAATTATGTGGATACATTAACAAATTTTCAAGCATTATATGATGCTAATGGTGGGACCACCGCAGTGACGGTTGGAGACCAGGTAACAGCATTGTTAGCAGCATTAGGTATAAATCCAGCAGCTTCAAATAATTCTTCTGGTAATAGTGTAAATGGTTCGAAAATTGCAAATTCTGTAGTAAAAATACAAAAAATATCAACTGCCTCCAATGAACCAGATAATAATAATTTCTTATATTTTGATGGAGGTTCAGGAGGAGAGATTCAAAATGATCCAGAAAAAAGTGAAATTGCAATAACTGATACAAATGGTGAATTTACAATTCCTGAAGCAGTAATATCTGAAATTTCCAATCACAGAACCACCTGGCATAAACAATCATATTTTGTTCGTTGTATTCCAATTACACAACATAAACTTAATAATAGAACTACATATGCTAGAACATTTGTTAATCAACCATCATTTGATTCCAATAGTGGAGTCATAGTTGATGAAGAAAAAAGAACTGTATTAGCAGAAGATTTAAATGCGGCTAAACCCATATCTATTAATACAGCAACAAATTTAATAGCAAGTTATTTTGAATTAGACCCAGACACTACTAACACTACTACTGCTGTTACCGATGCAGCTGGTCTTGTTGAAACACAATTTGGCTTAACTAAAAATGAAATAACAAATTTTAATCCATATAAAACAATTGAAGAACCTGATGGTGGTGATGATGCCACTAAGAAAGCCAACGTTGAAAAAGCTAATAAAATTTTAGAAAAATTTGATGCTATACAAACATTAGAAAAGGCATACGAAATTGCCGCTGTATCAGTAGATGATACAACCCAAAAAGAATATGTAAAAAAAGCTATTCGTGAAAAACTTAAAGATAAAGGACAAGTTGCATTTTTTGCTGGCGCAACAACTGATTTAAAAGAAGATGTTATTGAAGCACCAAAAGAAGCAAAAATAACCGGCACCGACATTTTTGATAATACTAATAAAAATCTAGCAAAAAATTTTGTTGGTAATTTATTGGCAGCCAAAAAAAGTTTAAAAAATAATCTTACAACAACAAATGTAACCACTACAACGGAAACAGTTAAAGATGAAGATAAGAAAAGATCTCAAGCCAAAAAAGTTATTAGTGAAATGAAACCCGAAAATATTAATTTGGATGATTTCGACCAACCTGTAGCATTTGATACTTCTACAAAAACAATTGATACGGTGGTGACAACACAAGGTGACGTTAACACCGACCCAGTGGTGCTTGTTGAAGAAATAAAGAAAAACATAGAAGAAGAAGCCGATAATATAGTAGAACAAGAATATGTATCTGAACCAATAGAATGGACCGAAGAAGATGTTGCACAAGTTGGAAATACATTTACTATAACTGTTAAGGTAAATAAACAGGTCGGTGTTGAGTTTTCATTAGAAGAAAATGTTTCAAATATTACGTTTAGTATTTCTCAAATAAGAGATACATATACATTAGTTGCAACACCGGATGCGGGTCTCCATATAATTGTCATTAAGGCAAAAGAAAATAACATTGAAATTAGAAAAAAAATAGAATTTGGTCAAGTAGTTAATGATGCAGCCGAACCAATATTTACTCACACACCAATGGATGAAACAGAAGCAAATAATTTAATCCAAGAGCCAGATGATGATATAGATATTATTAAATATGAACTTGGTAAGGATGATGATAATCAAGAAATAGAAATTGAAGATCCTGATGGTAATACAAATGAAGAAGATTTTGTATTTGAACAAGACACTGTTGATAGAAAAAAATTTAAATTAAAAGGAAAACCCAAAAAATTTGGAAACTACAAGATTAGATTTAAAATTAGAAGAGGTGTTAGATCAATTAAAAGATTAATTAAAATATTTATCAGAGAAAGAACGTATGAACAAACTATAAAGCTACCAGACTTTTTCGGAACTCTCGCACCAAATGAAACTTATACTTTTGAATACAGTTATGGTAATGAAATACTTGAAATAAATGTTGATAGTGGAATAGGAAATACTCAAAAACAACTTGTTAAAAATATTGTTGAAAATATAAGAACTAACAAAATATTTGATTACTATTTAAACCCATTAAATGTGCGTGTTTTTTATATTAGTTCCACAAAAATAGAATTTAGAGGTAATAGAATAGTAAAAAATATTGAAGCAAAAAAACCAGGATTTGAATTTGAAGGAACAATAAATGTTATAAGTGCTGTTAAAAATCAAAATACTATAGTTGCAAAATTAAAATTACCAGCTGCCTTTGCAAATGCAAACCAATTAAGTTTTACATCATCTTCAGCTAATATAACATTATTAGATGCTGATTATACTGTTGGAACTAAAAATGGTAATATATTTACGGGTATAGGAAATTTGGTATATGTTCAAGTAAATTCAAATAATAACTTGCAAAATGTAACTATTACAGCAAACTATATAAATGGTAGTGATGAAAGAGAAGCCGAAACCCTGCCTTTTAACATTAATGTTATTAATTCTAATTTCAACATTCATATTAATGAAACTGATAAAAAAGTTTATATATTTTCTGGTATTAGTGATGCTAATGTTTTCCAGTTTAAGTTTGATAAAAATATTACTGTAAATACACCACATATTGATTTTAATATAACTTCGGGTGCTACAACTTCAAAAGCCTTAATTGGTTATGGTAAAAATGGAAATGCAAAATTGAATCAAGGATGGCAAGAAATGTTTACTATTTCAGATGAAAATGTTTCTATTGATAATAATGGAGGTTTTAATTTACTAACAAATGGTGACAATAACGAAACAAATGTAACATTAACAACATCTGAGTTTAAACAACTTTAATAACATTTAGTATAACATTATGAATTATTTTACATAAAATAAATTATATAAAATAATTATATAGATGAGTAAACCACTCCAAGGTAATTTATTAGATGATGGAAATAATGGTAATATAGGAAATGCTGCTAGTATAACTAGAATGGTAAATAAAATATTAAATATTGGAGATATTAATAATACTTTGACCACGGGGACTGGGGTTGTAGCAACTGATGATACTAAATTTTGGAATGAAAGTTATTGGAAATATAGTGCAGATCTTACTGGAGATGGTTTTATTACTGGTCAAGATTTATCAAAATTAATTAGGGGTAGTGCTAATGGTAATTGGGTTGATGTAAGTGGTAGAAAACCTTGGGAACCTGTTATTACAACGAATGGTAACATTATATCATTAACTTATGATAGAGATGTTGTTGTTAATGGCACACTAGCAGGATTCCAAATAGAACTCTCTAGTGCAATACAAACAACCGCTATAACTAATCTAGCAAACAATAATAAAATAATTACAATTACTCTAAATAATTCTACAGTTGATGGTATTACACAAGGAACTTATGATTTAGTTTTTGTAGAAGCATCTTCAAACTTAACATTAGATAAAACTATTGGTGATGGATTTGGAGAAAATGTATTTGATTTTACGAAAAGTTTTTCATTTACTGATATTAATCCAACATTCACACAAATTGCATTTGATCAAAACAACATAACTGGCGGAAAAATTAATTCTCCAATAGGTAAAATTATTGTTACTTCTAATAAAACAATGGATTACACAGTTATTGTAAAATCTACAGGAGTAGCGGATGTTACACAAAATTTTACGAATATTGCTACAGGTGACACATTAAATGTTACTGGTTTGTTAGCAGGAAATACATATACATTTGTTGTTGAAGGAACAGATTTAAATAATGTAAAAACTGGAGTAAGACAACTTACGAAGACTGTTGATTTTACAGGCCCAACAGTAAGTAGTTGGTCTATACTTTCTAGTGGTGGATCTGGT
>MDSV01160432.1_pt1 | contig 13702 bp, 12 predicted proteins | sample 810851 | NCBI WGS metagenome assembly MDSV01 (sample SAMN05326640, study PRJNA326480) | marine metagenome | isolation source: seawater | place: Atlantic Ocean: North East | collected 2012 | reverse complement strand
TTATAACTGATGAAGCATTTTTCATTAAGAAAGCCGCATCATCTGCGTTACCACTTTTGACAGGACGTTGTTCATTATTTTGAGAAGATGATGTAGTTTGTTCTGCGCCGCCAAATCCTCCAAGAATAACATTAAAAAAGGATCGATTCATACCTTTACACATAATGTATGATAAAATTGCACCTGACGAACCTACTAAAGCTCCAGTTATAATTAATGCTGAATTTTCTAAAGTAAAGCCTATTCCTGCTGCAGCCCATCCTGAGTATGAGTTAAGCATAGAAATAACGACTGGCATATCAGCGCCACCAATTGGAATAATAATTAAAAACCCTATCAAAAATGATACAGCTAACAATATCCAGAACAAATTTGAAGACTGTGTTGAGCATAACAAATATGTTAATATAAATATTAAAACTAAAATCAGAGCATTAATAGGATGCTGACCTTTAAAAGTAATAGGTGCTCCTGACATTATTCCTTGTAGCTTCAAAAAAGCAATAATTGATCCTGAAAATGTAATTGCACCAACTGCTGCACCAATGGACATCTCTATTAAACTTCCTAGTTTAATATTTCCAGGAGAACCAAGATTAAATGCGCCTGGATTTAAAAATGCAGATATCGCAACAAAAACAGCTGCAAGTCCTACTAAACTATGAAATCCAGCAACAAGCTCTGGCATAGCGGTCATAGGTATTTTGTAAGCAATAAATGCTCCAATTAAACCACCTATTGTAAGGAAGATTAAAACAACAATAAATCCAAATGAAAAGTTTCCAATTAATAAGAATGTAACTGTGATAGCAATGATCATTCCTAATATTCCAAAAAAATTTCCTTGTCTTGATGTTTCAGGAGACGATAAACCTCTTAAAGCAAGTATGAACAATACCCCTGAAATCAAATAAAAAATTGCTGATAAATTTGAGGAAATCATTACTTATCTTTCTTCTTTTTTTTTTTGTACATAGCTAGCATTCTTTGAGTAACCAAAAAACCTCCAAAAATATTTATTGCCGCTAATGATATTGCCAAAAATCCAAAAACACTTGAGGTATCAAAAATATCATTTGCACTACCAGATAATCCAGCAATAATTGCTCCTACTATAATCACAGAAGAAATTGCATTAGTTACAGACATTAGCGGTGTATGAAGAGAAGGTGTAACACTCCAAACAACATAGTAACCAACAAAAATTGAAAGTATAAAAATACTTAATCTAAATATAAATGGGTCTATTTCCATATCTTATCTAATAAATGTTTTTTCAATTATTTCATCTTCTAAATTTATTTTGATTATATCATTTTTTTTATCATATAAATTTAAAACAAAATTAAATACATTTTTTGCAAATAAGATTGACGAAGATGCTGGTAATTTATTTAAAATATTTTTTTCACCCATAATTTTTACTCCTCGCTTATTTACAATTTTATCAACTTCAGTATAAGCAGAATTTCCTCCTTGAACTGCCGCTAAATCATAAATGATAGATCCTGGTTGCATATTTTCGATCATTTTTTCTTTTATAATTATGGGGGCTTTCTTACCAGGAATAAGGGCTGTACAAATTACAATATCGATTTTTTTTAAAGTTTCACTGAGTAATTCCTCCTGTTTTTTTCTAAATTCTTCTGAAGCTTCTTTTGCATATCCACCTTTAGTTTCTAAATTTTCAGCTCCTTCAACTGATAAAAATTTTCCACCTAGGCTCTCAACTTGCTCTTTAGATGCCATTCTTACATCTGTTGCAAAAACAATTGCACCCATTCTTTTTGCAGTTGCAATAGCTTGTAAACCAGCAACACCTGCACCCACAACTAGAACCTTAGCTGCTGGGATAGTTCCCGCCGCAGTCATCATCATAGGAATAGCTTTTTCAAATTTAGCAAAAGCCTCTATCACAGCTTTATAACCAGCTAAATTAGCCTGAGATGACAAAATATCCATCGATTGGGCTCTTGTTATTCTTGGTAATAGCTCAAGGGAAAAATTATTAATTTTTTTTTTATTAAGATTTTGTAGAATATCTTTATTTGAATAAGGATCCAGAATTCCTATTAAATTTTGATTTTCTTTTAAATATAAAAGCTTCTCATGTGATGGCAAAGATAATTGTATTATTATATCAGCACTTTCAATAATCTCTTTTTCATTGCTAGAAATTGTGACACCAAGCTTAGAGTATTCATCATCTGTAAAACCTAAATGTTCTCCATAATTCTCTGACAAAGATACATTGAATCCATTAGATATATATTTTTTTGCTATATCAGGAGTTATAGAAACTCTTTTTTCAATATTTTTTTCTTCTGAAATTGAAACTATTCTCATTGATAAAAATTATAGCAGGAATATAGCCATTAAAACCAAAATTATTACAACAGCGACACTTCCCCACAAAACAAATTTTGTAAAATTATTCCATGTATTTTTGTGGTTTTCATTATCCATAAATTTATTTTTGTCTCGCTTTGAATTTTGGATTATTTTTATTTATCACATAAACACGACCTCTTCTTCTTACCAATTTAGAATTAAGGTCTCTTTTTTTTATAGATTTTAATGAACTTTTTATTTTCATAAATTTAAAAATGCCGGCAAAGACCTACTCTTCCATGTCTTAAGACAAAGTACCATCGGCGCTGAAGGGCTTGACTTCCGAGTTCGGAATGGGATCGGGTATAACACCTTCGCAATAATTACCGGCAGCAGTTTTATACTTGAAATTCAATTAAAGTAAACAAAGAATTATGGTTATTTTTACTAATTTCTTATTATTTTAAAAATATAATCTTTTAAACTAGTAGAGCCAAAAATTTTATAAACCTTGTTAGATAAATTTAAATTAGTCAATGCCGAGGCATATCTTTCTCCTCTTCTTGGAGGTAGTAATTTAATTTTTGATTTGAACATTTTTGCAACTTCTAAAATAGTATAACTTTTTTTATTAGTTATACTGTAATGTCTACATTTATTTTTTTTCCAAGCTAAATAGCAGGCTCCTACAGTATCATCAATATGTGTAAATCTTCTTGATTGTGTTCCGGGTTTGACAACTGTTAAAGGTTTTTTGTTTTTATATAAATATTCAAAAATTCCAATTACTGTTGCCATATCTCCTGTTGAGATCTGCATTGGACCATAGACATTATAAAAATATACAATTTCAAATTTAAAATTAAACCACATTTTCAAATTCTCTAACAATTCTAAATTTTTAGCTTTTGTAAATGCATATGGTGAAAGATTTTTATCATTCCCTTTATTACCTATAGATGCTGATGTTGCAGAATAAATAAGTTTAATCTTATTTTTAAGACAAAAATTAAAAACTGCATTTGTACCAATTGTATTTGAGTCTAGACATTGATTCATTTTTAAAAAACTTTGATAAATTCTTGCGAATTCTCCAAAATGGAAAATTGCGTTTATCTTATTTTTTTTTTGAATTAAAAATTTATTTATATCTTTTGTCTCTCCCTTCAAATAGATAATTTTTTTACTTTTAATATGATTCTTTTTTTTACCAGATGAATAATTGTCAATACTTATTATTTTAAAATTAGTTTTTTTTAATAAAAGTTTAATCAAGTTAGAACCTACAAAACCAGCACCTCCTGTAATCACAATAATATTTTTTTTCATTTAAATGTATTTAGTTTCAAAATCTTTTAAAGTTCTCTTTAATCCCTCTTTAAGAGAAATTTTTGGTTTCCATCCATATTTTTTTGCTAAACTGGAGTCTAATAATTTACTCCTTACACCATCAGGTTTTTTTCTATCAAATTTAATTCTTATTTTACATCTAAATTCCTTTATTAAAAAATTCACATACCATTTTATTGAGTATTCTTTGTTTGATCCAATATTTAAAAACGGTTCTTTAATATCTTTATTCAAAAAAAATATTATTGCATCAGATAAATCGTCAACATACAGCAATTCTCTTGAAGGTTTACCTGTTCCCCAGACATTAACAAAATTTTTATTTTTTACTTTAGCTTCATAAACTTTTCTAATTAAAGCAGGAAAAAAATGAGAATTATTTTTGTGATAATTATCATTAGGTCCATAAAGGTTCGTTGGCATAAAACATTTATAATTAAGATTGTAATTCTTACTATAATTATCACACATCATTAAACCTGAAATTTTTGCTATTGCGTATGCATCATTTGTATTCTCTAATGAGGAAGTTAATAAATATTTTTCTTTAATTGGTCTTTTACAATTCTTTGGATAGATACAACTTGACCCCAAAAAAATTAGATTTTTCACTCCAGCTAAATAAGAACCATGAATTAAATTATTTTGGATTTGTAAGTTTTCATAAATAAACTGACTTTTATATTTTGAGTTTGCTAGAATTCCACCTACTCTAGCTGCTGCAATTATAACTAAATTTGGTTTTTTTTTTTTTAAAAAAGCAAAAACTTTTTTTTGGTCAGTCAAATCTAATTTTTTCTTATCTATTTTTATAATATTTTTAAATTTATTATCTTTCAATTTTCTATAAATTGATGATCCAACCATTCCATTATGACCAGCAATAAAGATTTTTGAGTTCTTATTAATTCTCATTAATTATTTTAACTTCCTCAAATATCATTTCATCGACTAATGTATTGATGTTATATTTAGGGTTCCATTTTAGCTTTCGTCTTGCTTTTGATGCATTTCCAAGAAGAGTATTAACATCAAGTGGTCTAAAATAATTCTTATCAATTTCGATTATTACTTTTCTTCCATCTTTATCATAACCAACCTCATTCAGGCCCTTGCCTTTCCAAATAAGATTTAATTTTAATTTTTTACATACTATTTTTACAAATTCTCTAATGCTGTATTGCTTTCCTGTCGCTATCACATAATCATCTGGTTTTTTTTGTTGAAGTATTTTCCACATTGCTTCAACATAATCCTTAGCATGTCCCCAATCTCTTTTTGCATTTAAATTTCCTAAAAATAATTTTTTTTCTTTACCATACTTAATTCTTACCAAACCTCTAATTATCTTTTTTGTCACAAAAGTTTCTCCTCTTCTAGGGCTTTCATGGTTGAATAATATTCCATTACATGCAAAAATTTTATAAGCCTCTCTATAATTTTTTGTTATCCAATGACCGTATAACTTTGCCACTCCATAAGGACTTAATGGATAAAAATTTGTTTTTTCAGTTTGTGGAATCTGCTGAACATTTCCATACATTTCTGAAGTACCAGCTTGGTAAAATTTTGTATAATTTTGAAGTTTATGAAATTTTATAGCCTCTAAAATTCTTAGTACTCCTAGCCCATCGGCATTTGCCGTATATTCTGGAACTTCAAAGGAGACAGCAACGTGAGATTGAGCTGCCAAATTATAGATCTCGGTTGGTTTAACGTTTTTAATTATTTCTGATACAGAAGAGGAGTCTGTAACGTCACCATAATGTAGTAAAAAGCTTTTTTTTTTTCGTGTGGATCTTGATAAATATGGTCTATTCTTGAGGTGTTTAAAGATGATGATCTTCTTTTAACACCGTGAACAATATATTTTTTTTTTAAGAGAAAATCTGCAAGGTATGATCCGTCTTGTCCTGTAATACCAAAAATAAGAGCTATTTTCTTTTTCATAAAATTTTCTTACACTAATTTTTATTTAAATATAATCTAAAAAATACTTTTCGAGAATATACCATTTCTATTTTTTTTCTTTTCAATTATTCTTATTAAATCAAAATTATCGTCTTTAATCGTGTAAAAAGTTTCTTTAAATGGCTCATAATTATAAATTTTTATTTCTTTCACTATCCTGGCTGTATTTCTTAATTCCAAAATTAAAACAGAAGTTAAGATTAGAATTATGGCAATTTTATTAAATTTTTTATAATCTATTCTTAAATTAGCAAAATAGATTGAAAAAGGCACATAGATCAAAAGTACAAATACTGAAAAGCCTCCGTATCTTAATGCTGGATGATTATAAAACCATTCAAATAATATTACTATCAATATCAAATATGTAGTGGTTGTAAATTTATTAATATGATGAAAATTTTTCTTTTTTCTATTACCAATTAAACAAAGTTTTAGAATCAGAGTCACAAAAAATAATCCAAGTAAAAAATCTGAGACTTTATTAAAGAAATATATTTTAATCCAATTATTCACCCAATTAAATCCCTCAATATATTCTGAGGGATTAGAGACTTTAGAGGTTGGGGTAAATCCTGCTTTTGACCAAAGTTCATAATGATCATTCATTTGACTGGCTACGTTTGATGATATTGACCACGCGAAATTATCAAAGCAAGTAAAAGCAATTGGATATAATAAACATCCAGTATTCGTAAAATAAGACATAATTACGAAGAAGACTAAAAATATGAAATATAAAAAATACTTATTTTGAAAGAAGAATATTATTGAATTAAAAATATTCTTTTTTTTTTCATAAATGAAAAAGAATAGAGGTACAAAAAAAATTAGATATAGGAAATAAAATGCTTTTAAGGAAATAATTATTCCGAATAAAATATAAATAAATAAAAGATCTAAATTACCATTAGTTTTATTTTGAAAATAATTGAATAAATAAATAAACAAGATAAGTATCAAGATTTGCGCAGATCTATCAGTTCCATGTTCGGATATTCTGTAAAAAAAAATATTAATAAAAATAAAAAAAAATAACGCTAAATAATTAATGAAATCAATTTTTTCATTTTTAAATTTAAAGGTTACAAAAAAATTACTTACATGTTTCAATAAAATAATATTTGAAAAACCAAGAATGAATGCGGCAGAAAAATTAAACAGATAATAATCTACTAAAGGTAAGTAAAATAAAGAATTAAGATAAAAGATAGAAGAAGGGGTTCTAAATCCATGATTAAATTTCCCTACTCCGAAATCAAGGTCATTTTGTGTTAAATTATAAGTGTACGAAAAATGATAATATGGGAAATCATCATGATTTTTAAAAATTAATAATGAAAAAAAAATAATAAAAAATACTAAAAACAATAAAACAAGATCTTTTTTATTAAAAAACTTCTTCCAAAATTTTTTGCTATGAATTAAGAAACTAATGAGACCAATTAAAATTATTATAAAATTATGCAGTTTACTGTGAGATATAAACCAATTACTTAAATAGGAATAAAAAATTAAAAAAAAAATTCCTAAAATGCCTACATAACCAAAATTTGAGATATTATCACTACTTTTTTCAAAGCTTAATAAAAAATAACCATATCCTAGTATGGATATTAAAATTAAGAAATAAAATGAGAAAAAAATAAAAAAGTTTAATGACATTATTAATTTATAATTATAAAAAAAAACTTAACAAATACTATTTATATAAAATTTAAGATTATGCTATATGGTAAATTTTTACTTTTAACAATATTAACTAATGATTGATTTAAAGTATAATTCTTCAAAATATTTAGAATTACTTGCAATAAGCTTAATTTCATTTTTACCTTTAATTATTTTTTTAGGTTCAGGTATTTTAAACTTTTCGATTATATTAATTGATCTAATTTTTTTATTTGAAATTTTTAAAAAAAAAGAAATTAATTTTCTTAAAGATAATACATTTTATCTTTTAATATTTTTATGGATTTCGTTAATAATAAATTTAATTTTTTTCAGCATAGAACCGTCAAGATCTCTTTTAAGAACAATGGGATTTTTGAGATTCATTATATTTGTTTTTGCTATGAAATATTTTTTAGAAATTCAGGGCTCTATTTATCGAGATAAAATTTTTAAAATCTGGGCACTTTTATTCATAATTGTATCAATAGACTTGGCTTATGAATTTATAATTGGACAGAATATATTTGGCTGGAAAGCTGAGCTTCCTGGAAGATTAGTTGGATTTTTCAAAGATGAAATGAAAATAGGGCACCTATATTCTGCTTTTGTAATTACCTCTCTAGTTACAATAAATAAGTTATTAAAAGATAATGAATTTTTAAAAAAGTACAAATTTTCAAATCAATATATTTTTTATTCTTTTGTATTTTTTTTCTTTGTTATATCTTTTTTAATTGGAGAAAGAGGGAATTTCATAAGAATATTTTTAATACTTACTTTATTTCTTATTATATTTAAAAAAGATTATAAAATTTTACTTTCAATATTATTAATTAGTTCAATAATATTTTTTAACATTATTTCAAATAATGATCGTTTTAAACAGCGTTTTTGGCTAACTTTTTTATATCCTTTGATAAATCAACCTGTAAAAACATTGTTTACTCCACCTTATGGTGATCATTATAGGGTAGCTTTAGAAATTTTTAATAATCATAAATTTTTTGGAGTTGGGTTAAGAAATTATGTTTATGAGTCTCGAAAGGATATGTATTCAAAAGGTTCTTCTGTTCATCCACATCAAGTGCATTTTGAAATTTTATCTGAACTTGGAATTGTAGGATATTTACTATTCTTTTTTACTTTTATCTATACAGTTTACATCGGAATTAAATCTTTCTTAAAAAATAAAAATTTTTACAAGTTAGCTGGTTTGCTATTTATTTTTGCTAGTCTTTTACCTTTTATTCCTACTGGTAGTTTTTTTACAACTTACGGAGCTCTTTTATTTTGGCTTAATTTTAGTCTAATTTTACAGAATGATAAATCAGATTAATTTCTTTTTAAGAAATAGATAGGTTATCAAATAAATAAAAACATTAAATATTAATAATGCTAATAGAATTCTTGTGTTGTTGATATATTTTATAGAAATAAGGAAAATTAAAAGATTATAAAAAATAATTATTAGAGATGAAACGCAATTAGAATATTTTCTTAAAAATTTTTGTTTTTGATTTTTGATTAATAAAAATAAAAGTTGATGTAAATGAAGATTATCAGGATTAAGCGGATTTACTTTCACTAATCTTTTTCTAATTATTGAAAATAAATTTTCAAAAGCAGGATACCATAGCATTAATGCAATAAAGTAAGGTGAAATCAAAGAATTTTTATCATAAATTTCTATTAGAATTACTCCAAATAAAAAACCGATTAAGTATGAACCAGAGTCTCCAAGGTACAATACATTAAACATATTAAGTATAAACAAGAACAGAACAACATAAAGAATAATAAAAATTTGATTTTGATCTATGCTAATTTTTGACAAGTAATTTAAAAATAAGACAACAATTGTTATAGAAAGAAAATATCCTAAATTAAGACCATCTAAACCGTCTATAAAATTTGAACCGTTTATTAGGACTAAGAAACAAAAAGTTATAAAGAAAATTTTTATATAATAGTATGAAATTAATTCATTTAGTAAATCATCTCTTAGATCGGAAATATTTAAATCAGAAAAATATACAAAAAAACCTAAAAATAAAGTTTGTAAAATTAATCTAATCTTTGGAGACCCTAAAAAGTTGTTATCAGATAACAGGCCAATTATTAGTAAAAAGAAAGAAAAAAGTAAAAAATTAAAGTCAAAGTTATTAAAATATAAACATAGATAACTATAAATTATAATACCACCAATAAGAGGAATTGATTTTTTTCCGGCAAATTTTTGGTGTTTTTTAAAAAATTTACTTTTAAAATTTTTAAATAAAATCTTAGTAGCAAAAAAAATTAATAAAAGACTTATAAATGAAGTTAAAAATGCAATCATTTTTTGTTGAGAAAATTTAATGATAAAATAAATAATCTATAAATAGAACTTATAAAATTAAAACCCTCAAACTTATTGTATACAGCGTACCCATCCTTTAATTTTTGGAAAGTTGATTTAGATAATGAATCGGGTCTATCAGTCCATTTTGTTAGAGACTGATTTATCCCATAAAAAACAAATCCTTTTTTTGCAATTTTAAGCCAGAGAACAAAATCCTCTTTTGTTTTCAATTTTGGGAATAAAATTTTGGGTTTAAATATATCTTTTCTAATCATTACAGTTGACAAACCAATATCACATGAATTCAATAAATTATTATAACTCAAATTACTAGCATTACGTTTTCCTATGAGCTTATTCTTCAAATTTATAATATCATAAGAAGTATGAGAGACCTTCCAATTTTTTTTTTTCATAAAATTCAATTGAACAGATAATTTATTTTTTTTCCAAACATCATCACTATCTAAAAAACAAATATATTTACCTTTCGCAAACTTAATGCCTTTATTCCTTGATAATCCAGCACCAATATTTTTTTTATTACAAATAAGTTTTATATTTTTTTTTTCACTGATTATTTTTTTTAAATGAAATAAATCATTTTTATTAAAATTATCGTAAACCAATATTACCTCATAATTCTTAAAATTTTGTAAAAATATAGAATTTAATGCACGTTTCAAAAGTTTTAGATTTTTGTAAAAGGGGACTATTATACTTATTTCAATTTGCATTAAATTCCTTGAGTAATAACTGATTTTGTTTTTTCCAGCTAAACTTATTAGTCAATTTTGTAATTATAATTTTTTTTTCCTCTATCAAATTTTTGCTTAAAATAATTTTTTTAAGAAAATCAACTATTTTTTTTTTATTTAATTTATTTTCCATTAATATCCAGCAACAATTTTTATTTTTGTAATATAGTGCATTTTCTAATTGATGATTATCTTTTGAGCTTGGAAGTGGAATAGCTAAAAACGGTATTTTTAGTAGAAGTAATTCTGCCATTGTTGATGCTCCGGCTCTCGTTATACACAAATCACATTTTTTCAGATCATTAATCAATTTTTTTTTAAAATGAAAAACCTCACTTTCAATTTTATTAAATTCATAAAAATTTTTTAATTTTTTTACATTAAAAATTTTTGTTTGATGAATTATTTTTATTTTTTTTTTTTTAGAAATATTGTAAATTGTATTATTAAAATTTTCGTCAAAAACACTTGCACCTTGACTACCACCTATTATACCTAAAACAAATTTTTTACTGTTATGTTTTTTTTGATTGTAAAATTCCTTCCTAACTAACGGAGATATTACTAAACTTTTTTTTTTTAAATGTTTTGGAAAGTTTTTTATTTTTCTAGTATAACAAATGATTTTATTACAAAATCTTAAAAAAATTTTATTTGATCTTCCTAGGATATTATTTGGTTCAAATAAATATAATTTTTTATTTAATAATATACTTGCTAAGCATAAGGGAATTGGCGCATAACCTCCTGTTGATAATATAATATCTATATTTTTTTTTTTTATAAAAAATATACAATAAATAGTTAATAATAAAATAATTGACAATTTAATTGGCAACAACAAAAAGTTATCTAAAACTCTTGGTGTGTTTATAATTTCTAAATTATGTTTTTCACCAATGTATTTTTTACCTCTTAGATCTGAAGAGATAATTACATTAAATTTTTTTTTCAAATGATGAAATATTACTTTTGCTGGTATTACATGTCCTCCAGAACCTCCTGTTGCGATTAAAAAATTTTTTTTCAAATTATTCTAATATTTTAATTTCTTTTTCTAATTTAATTCCAGTTTTATTAAAAACTCTTTTTGATACAAAATCTATTAAGTTTTTCATGTCATTGAAAGACGCCTCACTTTTATTTACAAAAAAGTTACAATGTTTAGACGATATATGAGCGTCCCCAAAACTTGTGTTTAAAGGGACTGACTCTTTTATCAGCTCCCAAACTTTTTTATCAGTTTGCTGAACTGGATTTTTAAAAGTGCTTCCACTTGTCTTAATTTTTGAGGGTTGAGCTATCTCTTTTTGTTTTTTTAATTTGCTAACCTCTGATTGAATTTTTTTCTTATCAGCTACATTTCCTTTAAATGAAGCACTCAAAAATATTAGGTTATCAGGCAAATCTGAATTCCTATATTCAAAATTAATTCTTTTAGAAGGTATTGTAATTACATTTCCCAAAGTATCAATTGCTTGAACAGACAAAAGTATATCCTTGAATTCTCTTTCAAAACAACCAGCATTAATTCTTATTCCACCACCAATCGTACCAGGAATACATGATAAAAATTCAAAACCACTAATATTATTCTGTGTAGCAAAATCTGATAAAGTTTTGTCTAATACTGCGCTTCCGGCTACAAGAATATCATCTTTAAGCTTAGAAATGTTATTAAAATTTGAACTTAGTTTAATTACTACTCCATCAAATACTTTATCAGTTATCAATGTATTTGAGCCAGCTCCAAGAATGAATATTTTTTCTTTATTTTTAAGCTTTTTTAAAAAATCAATTAAATCTCGAAGATTATTTGCTTTGAAGAATACTTTGGCTTTGCCACCGATATTAAACCAATTTTTTTTTTTCAAATTCTGGTAGTATGATAAATCTTTATCAAATTTTTTTAATGTTTTTTTTAATAATGAAATATTCATTTTATTAATTCAGGAAGACTTCTCATCCAATTTGATATTGAACCTGCTCCCATGCCTATTACAATTTTTTTACCGTAAAGATTATTTTTTGTAAATTTTGCTAACTCAAAATTATTATTAATAAATAATAATTTTACTTTTGAATTTTGCATGATTAGTTTTGCAAATTTTAGATAATTAAAACCTAGTCTAATTTTTTCTCCGGCAGTATAAACAGGGCATAAAATTACAGTATCTGCATTTTTAAAAGCATAAGAAAATTCCTTTTTTAAATCTTTCAATCTACTTACTCTATGAGGCTGAAACACACATATCTTTTCATAATTTTTGTAAACCTTATTTACTCCATTTAAAACTTCTTCAATCTCAGTTGGATGATGAGCATAATCATCATAAAAATCTATATTATTATAAGTAAAAATTTTATTAAATCGTCTTTGAACACCTTTAAAATTTTTTAATTCTTTTTTAATTTTATTTAAGGATATACCTAAAGTTAAGGCAATACCAATTGCTGCAACAGAATTTCTAACATTATGTATCCCTAAGAGAGGAATTTTAAAGTTTTTAATATAAGATTTTTTTTTATTAGGAGTAGTAATTAAGAGATCAAATATTGTTGAATCTTTAATATATTTTACGTTTTTAATTAAAAAATTTGAGTTTGGGTTTGTCCCATAAGTAAAATAATTTTTACCTTTTATTTTTTTTAATAAAGATTTGTTTATATTATCGTCAATACAAATAAATAGTTTGCCAAACGAAGGAACTTTTTCAATAAATTTTAAAAAATAATCTTTTAAATTATTCATAGATCCATAAAAATCCATATGTTCTCTATCAATGTTTGTGATTATTGAATATGTTGTAGGTACATGAATAAAACTTCCATCAGACTCATCTGCTTCAAGTATTGACCAGTCACTTCTTCCTAATTTAGCAGAATTTTTTAATGAGTTAATCACACCACCATTAATGACGGTTGGGTCTAATTTAGTTTTTTGAAAAATTGATGCAATCAAAGATGTAGTGGTAGTTTTTCCATGAGAACCTGCAACTACTATATTTTTTGTTAAAGAGACTATATGTGCTAACATTTTTCCTCTTTTAATAATCGGTAATTTTTTTTTTTGGGCCTCAAGATATTCTGGATTATCTTTTTTAATAGCTGAGGATACTACAATAATTGTTACATTCTTAAGATTTCTATTTTTATGGCCAATAAAAACTTTAATTTTTTCTTTTTTTAGTCTATCGAGATTTTTACTGAATTTTATATCGCTTCCTTGAACTTTAAAACCCTTTCCTTTCATTATCAAGGATAGTCCACTCATTCC
>MDSV01118649.1_pt1 | contig 13703 bp, 12 predicted proteins | sample 810851 | NCBI WGS metagenome assembly MDSV01 (sample SAMN05326640, study PRJNA326480) | marine metagenome | isolation source: seawater | place: Atlantic Ocean: North East | collected 2012 | reverse complement strand
TTCTGGACTTCCAAACATTACACCAATTTTCATTCTAATTTGGTTAATGAAAATAACCATTGTGTTTGTTCTTGAAACTGAGCCAGTTAACTTCCTCAATGCTTGACTCATTAATCTTGATTGAAGACCAACATGATGGTCTCCCATTTCTCCTTCAATTTCTGCTCTTGGCGTTAATGCTGCAACAGAATCAATTACAATAACTGACATTGATCCTGATTTAATTAAAGTATCAGTAATTTCTAATGCTTGTTCACCAGTATCTGGTTGGGAAATTAATAATTCTTCAGTATTTACACCTAGTTTTTTTGCATAAACTGGATCTAAGGCATGTTCTGCATCAACAAAACCACAAATACCACCTGCTTTTTGTGCTTCAGCTACAACTTGCAAAGCGAGTGTTGTTTTTCCAGAAGATTCTGGTCCATAAATTTCAATAATTCTTCCCTTTGGCAATCCACCTATCCCAAGTGCAAGGTCTAAACTCAAAGATCCTGTTGAAACAGATTCAACATCCATAGCTTTTTGCTGACCCAACTTCATTACAGATCCTTTTCCAAAGTTATCTGTGATTTGGCTTATAGCTGCTTCCAAAGCTTTATTTTTTTCTTTATCTTCTATATCTTTATTTTTTGTAGATTTAACTACTTTTAAGTTATTTTTAGTCATTTTTTGCCTCTTTTTTTATAATAATTTGTGTACGAATCATGTTTTAAATGTACACATTTTGTTCTCATTTTCAATAAAATAATTAATTATCTTCAATATTTTACTAATTTAATCAATTAATCTGAAGATGATCTAAGGTAAGTAGCCCAATAGATTGTAATAATTTAAATTGAGACAAAAGATAATTTCTTTCAGAATTAGCTAGGCTTATTTTTGAATTTAAAAGCAATGTATTGGATTGAATAAGATCTAAAGTTGATCTTCCAGTTCCAGACTCATATTCAACGGTAATGCCTTCATTTGCTATTTCAGAAGCTTTAACTTGAGACCTCACAGAGTCCAGCAAACTTTTTGATGATTTAAAATTTGACCATGCACTTGCTACATTGGTATTATTTGTCTTAATAGAATTATCTAGTAATAATCTTTTTTGATTTTTTATTCTTTTATTCTTATTAACTGTGGCTCTATTTTTACCTCCTGTATAAAATGGCCATTTAATTGTGGCTTTTAATGTTTTTTTATCTTTCTCATTGTAAGTAGAACTTAAATCTTCAATTTGTGAAGCTTCAAAAGATAAAGATGCCGTAGGTAACATTTCTGACTTCGAAATTTTAATATCTTTTTCTGATTGTTGATATTCTAACTTTGATATAATTAAATTTGGATTATTTTTTTTTTGAAATTTCATTAGCGTCGTTTAAACTTGAAGGTATTACAATATTTAAATTTAATTTTTCATTTAAATCATTTGGATTAATTATTGCACCAATAACATTTTCATAAATTAAACTATTAGTCATAACATTATTTCTAGCTTCAATAAATTTTGCTGTAGCTTCAGCTAATGAAGATTCTGATTGAGCTAGGTCTGATATTGTAATTTGACCTCTTTCTAATCTTGCTTTATCTGTTTCTACTTGTCTATCAAGCAAACTAACATTATTTTGATTAATTTTTAATTTCTTATATGCAAAAATTAATCCTGTGTAAGCTTCTATCGCTTTATAAATTGTTTCTTGTTCAATTTTTAAAATTTTTGCTTTCGCTAATTCTATACCAATTTCATTTTTTTCAAAATCAGCATTTCTACCTCTACCGTCATATAAAGTTTGTTCTATTAATAAAGATTTTGTTAATGGATTAACATCGTTAATTGTCGCATCTCCTCCGCTCTGATTTGTAAGTTTATTTGTGTCTTCTCTACTTTTAGTTCCAGTTATTGTTATTTTGGGCAAGAACTCACTTTTGGATATATTTAAATTTTCTATAGAAATATTTATATTTTCTCTTTCTGCATTCAAAACAGAATTATTTTTGTAAGCTTGAATTAATGCTTCAGATAATGTTACCGCTAAAACATTGTTATTTAAAAAAAAAATTGATAGTAAAATAATAAATATTTTTTTCATTAAGTTTTATAAATTATAATATTATTTTTTATCCATTGGATGATTTTCACCATCGTTAACATTTATATTTTTAAATTCAAATGGATTAACTTCATCTATACATGCTATATTAACCATATATATTTTTGGATTACTTCTTGGATTTGCGTGAGTGTGAATACCACATTTTGAACAAAAAAAATGTTTTGCTGTTTTTGAATGAAATTGATAAATTTTTATGAGATCTTTTCCTTTAATAATATCCAAATCATCCGGACCAACAAATGACATTATAAATCCTTTTCTTTTACAAATTGAGCAATTACACCGTATAAGTTTTTCAAATCCATTTTCAGGCAACCTAACCTTTGCCTCAACCCCTCCACAATGACATGTAAGTTTTTTCATTTAATATGCTTTTAATGCTCTTTTTTTAGCATTATTTTACTTCTATGGTAACAGTTATCCACAGCACACCCATATCCAGTTTTGATGTTCATGTTTTGATTCACTTTTGATTCACTTGCAGACTCAAAATACAACCTAATTGACTATATATAAAATAAGTTGTAGAACAAAACAAGAACATGAAATTAACAATTCCTTTCTACTTGAATAAAGCTGGTGCTGGTTTTCCTTCACCTGCAACAGATTACATAGAAGAAGATATTGATCTTAATATGCATTTAATAAAAAACGTTCCTGCAACATTTATAATCAGAGTCCAAGGTAAATCAATGAGGGATGTTGGTATTTATGATGGTGATTTGCTAATTGTTGATAAAAGTTTAAATCCAAAAAATTTTTCTATTGTTATTGCAAACATTCACGACGAACTTGTTGTAAAAACCTTGGTTAAAGAAAAAGATAAACAATTTTTAACATCTGGTTCAAAAGAATTTTCTGATAGAGTTTTAATCAATGAAGAGCAGGATGTTTTTATTTGGGGAGTAGTGACCTATGTCATCCATGCAGTATTCTAAAAAATTAGCATTAATTGATTGTAATTCTTTTTATGTCTCTTGTGAAAGGTTATTTAACCCTAAAATACGAAAAAAACCTGTTGTTGTTTTATCAAATAATGATGGTTGTATTGTATCAAGATCTAATGAAGCAAAAGCTCTGGGAATTAAAATGGGAGAGCCTTACTTTAAAGCAAAAAATATTATTATTAAAAATAAAGTAGAGGTGTTTTCATCAAACTATTCTTTATATGGAGATTTGTCTAGAAGGGTAATGCGTACCCTTAAAAGATTTAATTCTGATATAGAAATTTATTCAATCGATGAAGCTTTTATGGATTTATCAAGCTATGCTGACAACGAAACAGAAAGAGTTGGAAAAGAAATAAGAGAAACAGTTTTAAAATGGACTGGTATTCCAACTAGTATTGGAATCGCAAAAACAAAAACTTTGAGTAAAATTGCAAATCATATTGCAAAGAAAAAACAATCAGGTGTTACTAGTTTAATTGGAATAGAAAATTTAGATCCAGTTTTAGAAAAAGTTGAAATTAATGATGTATGGGGTGTAGGCAAACAACTTACAAAGTTTTATAAAAAAAATGGAATTTATAATGCTAAACAACTTAAAAACAAATCAAATACTTGGATAAAAAAAAGTTCGAATGTTTTAAGTTCAAGAACTGCGATGGAGCTTAAGGGTATCCCTTGTATTGATATTGAAACAACGCAAGCAAAAAGAAAAAGTTGTGTTGTCTCGAGATCTTTTGGAAAAAGAATTGAAAATTTTCAAGAACTAAAAGAAGCAGTTACAAATTATTGTTTAAATGCATCTGAAAAGATTAGATCAGAATCTTTAGCTGCAAAAGCAATAACAATATTTATTAGAACAAGTCCTTTTCAAAGAAATATTGGCTATTATTCAAATTCTAAAACAATTAATTTTCCGTTTGCAACAAATAATAGTATTGAAATTGTAAAAAATGCAGTTACTGTTTTAAAGAATATTTTCAAAAATGGATATAAATATCAAAAAGCAGGAATAATACTAACAGGATTATCAAATATGGATTGTAAGAATAATTTATTCTTCTCTGAAAAAGATCAAAAAATAAGCAATTTAATGCAATCTATCGATAAAACTAATTATAGATATGGTAGATCTACCCTAAGTCTTGCAAGTGCTGGAGTTAATAAAAAATGGAATATGAAAAAAGAATATTCTTCTAAAATAGATACAGCTGACTTTTATTGTCTTCCAACAATAAAAATTATTTAAATTAAATAATTTTTTATTTTATTTTATCTATAGTCTCAATATTTTGTAAAGAATTATTAAATTCTTCAATATTTTCTCTTCTTGAAAGTATATTTGTAAAAAAAACCATAATAGAAATTAAAAAAATTGGAATAAAGGTAACTAAAGACATTTTATCAATAACCAAAAATAAATAAACAATCAAAAAAATTACCGATCTTATTAATAGTGCTTTTTTAAAAACAGCAATAATTGAGAGAGAGTGTTTTAAAAGATTAAAAAAACTCATTTTTGATGGACCAAAATATCTAGGTCCTCTAATAGATGGAATTGAATTTCTATCATTAACTACTTTTACTAAAGATCCAGAAAAACTACTCCATGTTGCTTTGTCATTTACCATTTTATTAACTGCAGATTTAGTTAAACAGCAATAATTTCCAAATTTAATAGATTTTCCTGTAAAAATAAAAGTTAAATATTTATGAACTATATAACAAAACTGAAAAATAAATCCCTCGGATCTTTTTATTCTATCAGCGGTAATTACTTTTTTTGGAAAATCTTGTAATTTTTTTATGAATAAACATATTTCCTCAGGTCTATCTTCTCCATCACCGTCCATAGGAATCACATAATCAAATTCTTCTTTTTCATATATAAATTTTAATCCAGTCGCATTACATCTGGCGTGCCCCTTATTTATTTTCATGTTAATAACATCAATTGATTTTAGATTTTCTAATTCTAAATCAATTTTTGGTCTTTGTTCAGTCGATGCATCATTAATAATTATAATTGAAACTTCAATTTTTAAATTTTTTATTTGCAAGTTAATATTTTCTAAAAGCTTGAGTACAGATTGCCAATCGTTATAAATTGGAATTAATATTTTTATTTTCATTTCAAATAAAACTTAAATCTTTATGATTTTCTTTTATATTAACTAAATTTAATTTATTGATTTTTTTTTTAAATTAATAAATCTATATAACGTTTCTATTGCTCCTGAAAAAATAAATGTTGATATTAAGCTATAAGAAAAAAAAGGTATAGCTAATGTATAACAAGTTAATAGTCCATCTAATGTATATCCATAAGATCCTTGAGACCAAACACCAAAGTTAGTAACTAAATAAAAAATAAAAGCACCTAATAAAGCACCAGAAATTCTTGTCATAATAGTTTTAACAAAATATTGAGAAAAAAAACCAATAAAAATAATACTGCCCCAAGTAAAAAATATAGAACTATGTAAACCTATAAATAAATCAGTGATAGCAAAACTAACTATTAAGGCAGGTATATATCTAATTCCTAACAACGCAGGTATATAAAAACCAAGTGCCAACAAACTTGTAAAATTCGGCGGATGAGGGACAAACCGACTTGCAGATAAAGCTATAAATATACCTAATGATATTTTTAAATAGTTCATTTATCTTATTTTATTAAATAAAAAGTTAAGTGCAACTAGTATGATTTTCTAAATCCAACTCTAAATTGTCTTCCATCTTGACTATATGTTGCTGGTTTTTCGTATCGTTCATTCAGTAAGTTTGTTAAATTTAGTGAAATGATATTATCATGCCAATTTTTGGTTAAAGAAACATCTAATATATCTGTGCTTTTTTGAAATGAATTTTTAGATCCATCCCAATCTCTAAATCTACCAGTATATTTATAATTTAAATTTAAATTAAATAGACCATATAAGTTGGAATTAAATTTCTTAGAATAACTAGATCCATAAGAAGTATCTGGTCTTCGGTTTTGACGACCTCCAGTTGAAGTTCTGCTCTTTGAAAAATTAGTAAAAATAGAAAAATTTTGATCATTCTTGCCAAATATTACTTCACTTTCAATACCTTCTTGATTTATATCTAATATCTTGTTTTCGTGAGTTTCATATGTTGAAATATATTCTATTCGGTCAAAAATACTTGATCTATAAGCAGTAGATATAAATTTTAAATTATCTGAAAAATTGTATTCACTATAAAATTCATTAGTTCTACTTTTTTCCGGAAGAAGTTTAGTGTTGCCAGAGTAAGTACTGGAAGAGCCATATAATTCAAACAAACTTGGATTTCTTAAACCTGTTGAGTGAGTTATCCCAAGCTTAAGTTTTCCTAAAATTTGTGTAAAATTTAACTTATATGTCTCATTCCTTCCTGCTGTATTGTGATCATCTGTTCTGCCATAAAAAGATAATATTTGATTTTCATTAATTTTATATCCAGCATTTGCAAATATACCTAAATCTTTTACATAACCTCTTAATGATTGAACATAAGTTTGTTTGTCAAAGTTTCCCCAATCATATTTATATTCACTTCCATAACCATAAGAAATTTTTTCATTTATTTTTAATTTTTTTTCTCCTTTGGCCACAAAGGACTCACTATAATATATATCTGTTTTTCCTTGAACTCGATAATTTCTATCATAATTATGATAATGAAGTTGAAGAGAATTTTCCGAGTTTAAGGAAACATGTTCTACTCCAGTTTGAAATGCATACATTTTATTATCGCTAGTAATGCTCTCTTCTTTTGTTGCGCTACTATCATATCCAGCTTTTGTTTTTCTAGAATATAGTGTTGATTTTAATTTAAGGTTATCATTTATCCATTTAGATCCGTTTAAGTTGATTTGATAATTTTTTACATCATCATCTTCACTACCTTTCGCAATAGCGCTATCAGTTTTGCTTTGAGTTAACGCTCCTTTAAAATTTAAATGCCAACCGTTCTCAGTAATTTTACTATAATTACCATCTATGGAATTATTATTTGCGTTAAAACCATTTAATGCAAAACTATTTACATAATCAATATCAGTAATAAAATTTATAGCTCCTGCGATTGCACTTGGACCAAAATGTGCTCCACCAGAACCCTTATATATCTCAATTTGCTGAATAGTTTGTATAAAGTCCTGCCCAAAATCATGCTGACCATCTGTAACGGATTGATCATTAATTGCTATTCCATTTAGTAATACCAATGTATGATTAGACTCTGATCCTCTTGTAAAAATAGAAGTTTGCTGACCTTTTTGACCTGATTGGAAAACATCAAGTCCAGGAATTAATTTTAGTATATCGTTAGTATCTACAGCCCCAGATTCTATTATCTCTTTTTTTGTAATAATTTTTTTATATATTCCTTCCTGATTAAAAGCCGAACTATTTGATGTCTTGCTTATTGTTATACAGGGTTTTCCCTCTCTATTGTCCCACTCACAATTTTCTAACGCATTGGTTTTGAAAGAAAATAAAAATAAAAATATAAATAAAAGTAAATTTAGCTTCATACAACTGTACATCCTTTTTTAAACTTTTCAAAAATCGAAAAGTTATTAGTAATAATGCCGTTGTTTATTAAATAGTAGAACTAGACTTTTCCTGGCCTTTGTTCAACAGCGGACTATACTGGGTGGCGCTCCGACTTTACGGTTCCAGGTAGAGCCAATGAATTTAACATTGATTTCCCACCATGCATTTCAGTACTCTTAATTATATATATAAATAAATCTAATAGTATAGCGATTTTTTGTCGCTTAATTAGATAATAGATTTTACGTTTACTTCTTTTTTTGTCTTCTTTTCAAATCCAGGCACAGAATCTTCACCTTCTGGAACTGTCCATTGCAATCTACTATTTCTATGTTCTTGTGTATTACATTCTTCCCAAGCTCTTTGTCTTATCCTCTGTAATTCATCTGGTGGAACTGCTAAATTTGTTAAATTTGCCTTTGTCCATTGAAACTTGTCAGGATTATAATCTTTTGGTAATTGTCCATTTTTTGTACAATAGTCAAATATTGGCGTTCCAGGAACCGGCATCACTAGTGAAAAATTTGATGCATCTAAACCATGTTGATACATTTCTTTTGCAAATTTAATTGTTGTTTCTATTTCTTCTCTTGTTTCATCGGGGAAACCTAACATGTAATTAGTTGCTACATGAATATCATATTTTTTTAAACTTTTTATTAATTCTACAGGATCAAATCTATCTAAAGCTAATTTGTTTGAACACCATTTTTTTATAATTCTTAAATTCGCTGATTCAAAAGGTAGTGTAATACTTTTAAAACCTACCTCTGATAGCAATTCAATTACTTCTTCATCTGGTATCATCCAACCCTTATTTGTAGGATCTTTTTTTACTAAATGAATCATATTAATACCATTTACATCCATTAAATCTAAACCAAAACCAATTATTTTTTTTAGAAGACGTATAGCTCTCCTCTTCATTCCAAAAATAGAATCATCTTCTATAAAAACTTGTTTTGCTCCTATCTCGTCCCTTAAAATTGTTAATTCTTTTATAACTCTTTCATCTGATTTTATTCTAAATCTTCCAATTGCTCCTGATATAGAGCTTTCGTTCTCTTGAGCTATATGACAATAAGAACAAGCAAATGGACATCCTCTAGAAGTCATAAGAGAAGCATACTTCAATTCTACTCCTGGCTTTATATTTCCTCCATGTGGTCTACCAATTTTCCAATATCTTTTATTCGGTAAAATATCCCAAGCAGGTATTGGTAGTTTATCTAGCTCCCAACATATTTCTCCAAAATGTGAATTATCAATAATTTTTCCAGACTGATTTTTAAAAAAAATTTTTCCAACTGTACTAAAATCTCTACTTTCTTTTTGTAAAATTTTAATTATTTGTTGAATTGTAACCTCAGCCTCTGAAGTACAAATAATATCAAATCCTGAAGAAAAGAAAATTGACATTCTAGATTTTGCATTCACTCCTCCAGTTAAAAGAGTTTTATTTGGAAAATGTTTTTTAATTAGTTTAGCACAGTGCAAAACTTGTGTTTCTTGTTGAGAAAAAATCGAAGTAATACCAATTACATCATATTTGCTTACTACTTCTAAAATTCTTTCATCACTTACCCCTGTTCTAAGCATGCCACTGGGAAGTTTTATTGATTTATTAAAAAAATTATCTAAATCATCTTCATCGTTTCCAACGCAAGCATCATAAACATCTACTTCAACACCTATGTCTCTCAAAGCACCTCCAAGATATGGATATGCTAAGGATCCATTTGGTTTACACATATAGCCTGGCCAGGTTTGCTCTGGGGGATATAATAGTAATACTTTTATTTTTTTCATTATTAGTGACTTTTTAAATATTTACTATCTTTTCTATCATTATGATTATTTTTTTAAACCACTTATTATCTATATATTCATTTTATAATATTACTAAATCTAACTTTTGCTTGCCTAATCGTAGATTGTTTTTTTCAGTAACAAGAAAAGTTTCACCTAAATTCATAGCTAGTTGATTTTCAGAGTCCATTAGAATCATATGAATAAAAAATACCATACCAGGTTTTAAAATAAGTGGATTCCCAGTAAATATCATTGGAGGAACGTCCATCCAATTTGGAGCGAAGGTAGCGCCCAATGAATATCCACATGCATTCATTCTTGAGTCTTTATATCCATGCCTATCAAATGTTTTTGCATGAATATCAAAAACTTCACCAACAGTATTACCAGGTATAAGTTTTTTTATACAATTATTTAAAGCCTCGACACAAGCTTCATGCATTTTATAATGTTTTGAATGAGCCTTTCCTATTGGAATTGTTCTAAACATAGCAGAATGATAATGTTTATAAGTTCCAGCCCATTCGATTGTTAACTGGTCTTTTTTATCTAGTATTCTTTTTTCAGATTGGTATCGACACAACAAGGCATTGTGACCAGAACCAATTATAAATTCATTTGCTGGGTAGTCTCCACCTCCTTCAAAAATTACTTTTTGCATTTCAGCTAAAATTTTCCCTTCATTTATTCCAGATTTTGCTATTTTCCAAACTACGTTTAAAGCTTCATCCGCTAGTTCTGCCGCTCTTTTAATATAAATTATTTCTTCGTTAGACTTAATGACTCTTAAATTTGATATTAGCTCAGATCTATCTAATAAATTACCAAAATTTTGTAAAGAATTATTAAGTTTAATAGTATTTCGTCCAGTTAAACCATATGAATCATATTCAATACCAATATTGCTTTCTTTTAAATTTAATTCTTTTAGAATATTTTTTAATATATCAAATGGATTAGAATCTTCTTTATCTTCCCAAATTTTTATATTTTCAATATTTGATGTATTTTGTGCTTGTCTTAAATCTGGGGCTCTAGTTAATAAAATTATTTCACCATTATCTTTAAGTATCAAACATTGAAAAAAAACAAAACCAAACGTATCATAACCAGTTAGCCAATACATTGACTCTTGTTTAAAAATTAAAAGAGCATTTATTTTTTGCTCTTTCATAGATTGTAAAACTTTTAACTTTCTGTCAGATAATTCTTTTTCTGAAAAATGAATTGCCATTTTTATTTAGATATACATTTTCCAATAGAGCCTAAATCACATTTTTTTCCGTCTGCCCAAGTTGCATTATTTAAGTTTGCACCATCAAAATTAGAGTTTAAAATATTTGCACCAGTAAAGTCTGCTTCAAAAAGATTAGCATTATGAAAACTTGCTTCAATTAAAGATGAAGCTTTAAAGTTTACTCGAGTAAGATTTGCGCTCGAAAAATTAGTTTTTTCGAAATTTCCACCCTCTAAAATTGCTTCATACAAATTAGCTCTAATAAAAGATGACTCTGGAAAATTGCCGTGAGATAAATTCGAATTCATCATAATGCTTTTATCAAAAATAACCTTGATAAAACCGGTAAATGATAAATTTGAATTTGGTAAATATGTCCCTGTCAAATTTTGTTCATCTGAAAAAGCACAACCTTCATAATCAACACCATCTCCAGGAGCATCATCACACGCAGCATTCGCATAGATAGATAAAAATAAGCTTAAAAATAAACTTAAAATAAATTTTTTCATAATTAATATTAACACACTTTATTTTTGGCAATAGATGTGTAATTATTAAAAATACCTTAAAAATGGACAAAAATATTTCTAAAATCTCTCAAATTGGTTGGCGATTTGATAACACTTACTCCAAGCTACCAGAAACTATGTTTTCTAAACTTTCTCCAATACCAGTAAAATCGCCAGAAATTACTTTATTAAACTATTCTTTATCAAAAGAATTAGGATTAGATTTTTCAAATATAGAAAATAAATATTTATCTCTATTATTTTCAGGAAATTTATTACCAGATGGTTCTGAATCTATTGCCCAGGCGTATGCTGGACATCAATTTGGACATTTTACAATGTTGGGTGATGGACGTGCAATAGTAATAGGAGAGCACATATCAAACAATAATAAAAGATTTGATATTCAGTTTAAGGGTTCGGGCAAAACTCCTTTTTCTAGAAATGGAGATGGAAGGGCCGCATTAGGTCCTATGTTAAGAGAATATATTATTAGTGAAGCTATGCATTCTCTAAAAATTCCAACCACTAGAAGTTTAGCTGTTGTAAAAACCAGTGAAACTGTAATTAGAGAAACTCCTTTAAAAGGAGCTATACTAACTAGAGTAGCTTCTAGTCATATACGAGTGGGTACTTTTCAATATATCGCAGCAATTGAAAATCAAAAAAATTTAAAAACAATAGTTAAATATACAATTAATCGACATTATCCTAATCTTAAAAATTCTGAAAATCCCGCTCTTAATTTATTAAAAACTTTAATAGAAAAACAAACTAAACTTGTTGTCGATTGGATGAGAGTTGGTTTTATACATGGAGTAATGAATACAGATAATATGACAGTTTCTGGCGAAACAATTGATTACGGACCTTGTGCGTTTATGGATATTTATGATCCACAAACAGTTTTCAGTTCAATAGATCAGCAAGGTCGTTATGCTTATTTTAATCAGCCTGGTATTACTAAGTGGAACTTAGCAAGATTTGCTGAATGCCTAATACCTTTGATTGATAAGAATAAAGATAAAGCTATTGAAATTGCAACAGAAACTATCAATACTTTTTCAGATATATATAAAAAAAATTGGCTCAAAATGATGCGTGATAAGTTGGGCTTATTAGGAGAAGACTCAAAAGATGAAAGTTTAATCATAGATTTATTAACATGGATGCACCAAAACAAAGCTGATTACACAAATACTTTTTGTATGTTAATGAATGAAAATATTAAAGAAGATAAAGTGTATAAGAATGAAAACTTTTTAGGATGGAAAGAGCAATGGCAAGAAAGATTAAAAATAAATAATAATTCACCTGAAAAATCATTAAAACTAATGCAATCAGCTAACCCAATAGTTATTCCAAGAAATCACAAAGTTGAAGAAGCTTTAGAGGCTGCAAATAATGATGATTTAAATCCAATAAAAAATTTACTTAAAGTTTTAGAAAAACCTTATGAAAGTCAAGAAGGAATTAGTGAATACCAATCTCCTGCCCCAATTACTGATAAGAAATATCAAACTTTTTGTGGGACATAATAATTAAGTTTAAAAATTAACCAAGAGACCCCAATAATCTAAATAAAGATGCCAAAATTCCAAATCCTGAAAACTCTATTACAATAACTATAACTGCAATTAATAATATTTTTTTCCATTTATCACTTATATTCATAATTTATTTTAATTATTTACTCAGAATTTTCTTTTAATTCTATAAGTTTGCTATCTCTAAAAATCATTTCATTACCTTCTTTATCATAAATCAATGTGTAGCTAATATCACTAACAATGATATTCTTAATAATACATTTTGGTCTTGATTTTAAATGATAGCATAAATTTCCTGCTATCCATTCATTACCAAATACTTTATATGGTTTTTTTCTATCACCTTCATCTAATAATTTTTGTGCAAAATTTGCAATTTTTTTTCCATTATAATCTGTTCTTTTGTCTGTCTCTGTTATTGAAACATAAGCATAAACAAAAGGAGAAAAAATAAATAAAATTAAAAAGGCTGCAGTAAAGCCTTTTAATTTTTTTAAATTAATTTGTGATTGAAAAATATAAATTACTAAAACCCCAAAGAATAAATAAAAGGGTGTCATCCACATTGTTCTAATTTTAACACCCATAATCATGGAGGTTAAAAAAACTAAAGTTATTGGAACAATATTTATTGCTAATAAAAATAAAAGTTTATTATCTTTAAAGTTAAATTTACTTTTTAATTTATTGTTTAAAAATAAAAACATCAAGAAGAAAGGTATTAATATTCCAATTTGTTTTCCTAAAAAAATTAATGGATGAATTATATGATCTAAAAAATTTTGATCACCTGTTCCTGTTCTATCAAGACCGTAAGTAATAGTTATATAATTGTTTTCAGTTAACCAAATTAAATGAGGTAATAAAACTATTAAAAATGGAATAATTGAGACAAGGCATTTAAAGTCAATTTTCTTTTTATAGATCATGTAAATTAAAAAAATATCAATTCCAAAACCTAAATATATAAAT
>MDSV01230400.1_pt1 | contig 13704 bp, 10 predicted proteins | sample 810851 | NCBI WGS metagenome assembly MDSV01 (sample SAMN05326640, study PRJNA326480) | marine metagenome | isolation source: seawater | place: Atlantic Ocean: North East | collected 2012 | reverse complement strand
TATATGTTGGTGTAGCAAGAAGACCATTATCTGTTAATTGAACATCAGATATAGTACCACTTGAACTACTTGTACCACCACTAGCAGTTACACCGTCTGAAAATGTTCCAGAAATATCTTCTAAGTATAGTCTTCGACCTACTTGATATACTAATTTACCTGATGCAGCACCTGCTGTAATAGTTTCACCAACAGTATATGTATCAGTACCACCTACAGTAAGACGTACATCTCTTGGTGCTATTAAAACGTTTGTACTATTAGCTGTTTGAAGATCTAAATCTACATTATTAAATCTACATAAAGGTCTCATTTCACCTTTATTTCTATCAACAGATACAGCGTAATCAGGATCTGATACTTTACCTATATTATGGCCAGTAAATGTATCGATAATTACACCATTTTTAAATCTGTCTTGACCATTACCATCTGCAAAATTAAAATTTTGAGCTTCTTGTTCTGCTAATGATAATCTTGTAAAATATTCTACTTTGTCTAATCTGTCTTTAAGATCATCAATATCTTTCATTTTAAAACCACGAGAACGTACAGGCTCTAAATAAGCAGCAATATCTTGTCTATTAAATTGTCTTCCTACATCTGGTGATAATGATGGAAAAGGAGGAATAAAGACTTTAGTAAGTGGTAAATGACTAATAGGTTCTTCTGGAAGAACAGGATTAAGTGATGGTAATCCTTTTGTTACTACAAATTGTCCCTGTGGAGATAAAGAAACCATATCATTTCTAGATAGATAGAAATCTAAATCTGCTGTTAAGTTCTCATTAGGGGCCATATAGCGCAAACCACCGCTAGGACTATGAATAATAGTACTATTAGCTGGGTTAACAGAAGCACTTCCTACCGCTGTAGTATCTGTTGCTGTATCAGTAATTCTTGGTCTAATATCAATAGCATTTCTTAAATTAACCTGTGAACCTGAGACAGGTGAATTAAATAAAGGTATTTCTTGAGTTGTAATAGCAGTCGTGTTTGCTGCATTTACATCATCAATAGGATATGAATCAACTGAAAAATAACCAACACCTTGAGAAGTATCGTGAGTAAAATAGTTTACTTTAACTAAAAGTTGATCATTACCTGATATAGATAAAGTAGATCCAAGTTTTTTCTTTAAATGAGCATGTCCATAAAGATTATCTGTCTGACCAGTATCTAATGTAAAATGAGATGTTACATCAGTACCACCAGTTTCATTAGTAAAATCAGAACCTTGTTTTCTAACATACACTAATTTATGTACATCTGATAAACCTAAATTCCAAGGTCCTGCAGTACCATATGGACTTGTATTAGAATTAATTTTTACAAAACGACCAGGTCGTAATATTTTTGCTTTTTCTTGGCCATCTACTCTTGTTAACTCTGTAACAACTGTAGCAGAAGCTGTGCCGGATAATGTCTCTTGAGTATCAAATGCTGCACCTGTAGCAGAACTAACTGTAACAGTTCTATTTGCACCAGTACCACCAACACCGGACATATCCAATACTTGACCTTGTACAAATTTCTTTTTAATTGCTGCATTAGATAAAGCTACTCCAGCAGCTTGTAAAGTAGTTAGAGATGTAGAACTTACTGAAGATACCGTAAATGTATTAGCATGACCTGCAATAATAAAATGATCACCTGCGTTAAATTTAGTAGATGCATCAGTCAACCCTGTAAACGAATTAGCTCCTGCATTTACAGACGCACTATCTACTGTACCTGAACTTGTTGTATTAGCATTTAATACAATATAAAATCCAGCTTGTTTTTGAGAAGTGTTTAATGCACCAGTTGAAAATGGAAATGTCTCATTAACAGCACCGGTAGCAAGTGTAAATGTACCATCTGCAGCAATAGTAACATCAAACTTTTTAACAAATTGAAAGTTAGTATCAACATTACCAGTTGTGTCTCTAAGTGTTTTAATAGCACTTGCTGGTACTTTAAATAATGTTCTATTAAAAGCTTGTTCTTCAAGTACCGCAGCACCGTTTGCTGCTAAAACAATATCAGCAATACCATTAGCTTCTGAAATACCAGTATTATCTACGTGTAATGTTTTTACTGTTTGAAATGTATTAGCTGTCATTTTTATATCATAAAGATATAATTTGTATCTCGCAGCTGCTGAACCTTTTGTACCAGATGAATGATCTATTGCTCTTACTCTAGCTGTACCTATTTTATCTCCTGGAGGTGCAGCAAAAGAGTATTGTGTATTAGATATTGCTCGTGCAGATTGATTATATAAATCTACTACTTTATGTGTATTAACATCCCATGCACCTGCTACTTCATGTACTGTTGCATAGTTACCATAGTTGGCAGCAATAGTAGCAGCTTCTATACTATCAAAGTCAGTTGATTTATCAATAGGAAGATGTGCAGTAATAAGACTTTCTAAGTCATAACCAGAAACATATGCTTTACCTGGTTCAACATCAACACTAAGTTTATTACTATCACCGCCTTGCGGTTGAGAAAATACACCAGAATTATTGGCTTGATTTAAATGTTCTCGTAATCTTACATTCATTCCCCTTAAAAGGAAATCACCATTAATATCATGTGTACGGACTGCAAGATAATCTCTAATATTTGAATATTGACTATCTTCTAAATTAATTTGAGTTGCACCTTGTGTAACTCTATAAATTTCAATAAAATTAGTACCTACATTAGCGGTCGGTAGATATTTTGTTAATACAGCATTTAATTTTAAACGGTTACCACCTGGTGCAGTAAAGTTAAATGATCCCTGTGCAGGATCATTTAATGAAGTATCCTCATCTGCTGTTACAACACTTTCTGTAATTTCATAACCAATTTTATAATCTACATTAGCAGAATATCTACCAACAAGTATGTCTTGTGCTGGTACTTTAATAAAGTGATCTTTTGCAAATAAGATACCTTCATCTATACGAATATAACTACCTACACCAACAGCTGTTATACCTGATGTAACATTAGCTGTTAATCCTGTATTAGCAACAATTTTTTCTGTTGGAGTGAAATATGTATTACCTGATGATCCAGCTGCATCTACATATTTAATATAAAGGGTTTTAAAATTAGGATCAGTAGCTTCAGCGCCATCTGTACTACCAACTACAATAGCATTAACGTTAGATGTATCACCACGTATAGAAGCACCAATAAAACTATTTGCTTGAGCAGTAACACCTGCAAAATCATTATCTCTTATTTTTACATATGTGTAATTATTATCATAATTAATCTGTAAACCTTGAACTACACTACCTTCTTTAAAGATATGTTCTCCGAACCTATCAATTTGGTTCTGAAGAATAGTTTGCATTTGAGTAAGTTCACGGGCTTGGACCGCCTGTCCTGGACGATACAAAATGCGATGAAAGTTTTTACTCTCATCGAAGTCGTCATAATAGGGGTCTACATTAAAGCTTGTTATTAAAGAGCCCGTATTTGCGCCGGTACCTGTGTTTACGTAAGTCATACTTTACCTTATTTCTAATAACGAACAACGATTTTTATATCTTCAATTTGGTCCGAGGCTCTACTCGTAACAGATCTATTCTCCTTATAGATTACATCACCAGAAAAGTCTTTCAACTCTCTAGCAGTTATACTACCAACCGCTGCTGTTGCTGATGTTGTATTACCAGTGATAGTTTCAGCTTCAAATACTCCTTCTACATCAGTTACTCTTAATACTCCTGATGTACCACTAGCATTTGTATTAGCAAATTCAACAACACGTCCTTGAGCATTGTTTGCTGTACCCGTAACAATCTCATCTGGACTAAATGGCCCACCTGATACACTACTTACTGTTAATTTAGTACATAAATCATATGCACTTGCAGTAGCAGAAATATCATTTGCTGTTAAAGGATCTCTCAATAAACCAATAATACGGAAATCGTTATTAGTTGGGAAGTTTCCTCCTTCTGTACCTTCAAGTCTTACGTTTAACATAACATTAAAACCACCTAGCTCATCAACTGGATCAGCTCCATGACCTAAAGGTGGTGAAATACGAGGAACAGCAGTTGCATTTGAACCACCTGTGCCTGTAATTGTTACATTAGCTCTTGAATATCCGGTACCTGCATCAATAACATGAATATGACTAATAACACCAGAAAGAGCATTAGCATATGCTTTTACAGTAGTACCATCACCAGTTACAGTAACTCTTGGTCCAATATGGAAAGAACTAGATGAATTTGGTGTAACACCTAATGCAGGGGAAAGCGTAGCAGTTTTTGTAGCACCAACATAGGTTATAACATTGGCTAATTGACCAGCACCTAAACCAGCTGGTATGTATAATGAAGAACCAACATAAGCAGAATCAACACCGCTTGCACTACTATCTAAAACAACAACTGAAGAATTAGTAACAGCTGAAAGTGTGTTTGCTCTATAAGCATACCCAGTACCGCCCCCGGTGACATCGATAATTTCAATAGCATTATTTTGTGCCGCTTCTTGTACTTGATATTGAGTAGATCCGTTATTAGCTGTAAGAGTTTTTACAGGTATATAAGTTGTAGTAACAAATTTAAGAACATCAGCAGCAGATATAGAATACATAAATTTCCATTTATATCCATCACCGGTATGTAAAATTGATGTACTAGTTCCTGTTGGTCTTACTGTAGATTGGCCACCGTTATTATTAAACATACATTTGTAAATATTAAAATCGGTTGTCATTACATAAAATTGTTGATCATATAATGTATTTTGTACGTCACTATATTCTGTATAGACAGTTCCTGATGTCCAGTTATATCTTGGGATACTAAAAGTAGTATCAGCTGCAGTAACGCGTTTTGCAGCAATCATATTTCTCCAAGGCTCAAACCTTGTTTCTCGAACAGTATCTACCGGTGCAGGTGTAACATCGTTATTTGCCCAGCTGTTAACTCGGGCAATAAACAAATACATACCTGTATTTGCAGTTTCACTGAATGCCTCATGAAACTGTTCTGCGTTGTGAATTCTAAATCTTTTTGTGACTATACCTGCCATGTAATCTCTCCAGGAACTATTTTATATATTTACTTGTTTATTTATAATACTTTTTTTATACGTTAAAGACTAATAAGTCAGTATCTGTACCTGATACTATAGTACTTGTTGGTATCTGTAATCTACTATCTAATGATACACCAACATAGTTAGCAATAACCTGAGCACTTAATCCACCTATAACTAGATTTCCGTATGTTGTATCCTCTATTGTTCTATCAAAACTATAATCAGTAGATAATAATGTTGTAGTAGTTATAGGATTAATGAATACCGCTTCAAATATAATTGATGGTGTTGAGACTACGGAATTAGGTCCTAATCCACCGTCAATAATACCAAATGATTCAGCTACCCAATATGGTTCTGGTACAAATGCTAGTCCTCTGTATACTAACTGACCAAAGGTTACTGAACTTATTGGTGTAATTGGTACACCTAACTGGTTATAATATGTACCAGTAGTTGCTTGTTCAATTGTAATATCACCTGCAGCTGTATCTTGAGGATTAATACTTACATCTTCAATCTTACCAGGCTGTAATAATAATGTTGTACGTATAGTATCATCAAAGCCAAGTTCAAGATGTGGCATTGCAAGTGGTGATATTTCAATAAAGGCTTCAAGAGGATTAATTTCTATTGTAGGAGCAAAGCTACTAATCTTCTCTATTACAATAGTATGATTCTCTTTATCACCTGTGTACACTGTTGTAGGTGTTTGAAGTGCATCAAGATCAAAATTAACTTCAGGACGTGAATCAACATGCCCTGCTATTTCATCTCTAGTAAACTGTTCCATGGATGATGAAGTTAATAAAGGTAACTCAGCAACCGAAGGCTCAGTTTTAGATAAAACTGTTTCTCTTTCTATAGTAGGTGCAACACCATCAATTTTTAAATCAATTAAAACATCACCAAATAATCGCACACCAGCTGGATGTACAACATTTTTTACTATTTCTTTATATGTGTCAAGTACTTGACCGGATCTAATAACATAAGAAAATTCTTGATAAAATTTATTATCTTGTAATTTGTTACTCCAAGATAAAAAACCACTCGTGTCATCATATCTACCTGTATAAGATATAGTAGATGTTAATAACCCTGCTCCTGTTGCATTATTAGCAGAGCGAGATGTATTAACTATAGAAATAGGCTCAGTTCTTTTATAGTTACTACCAATATTAGTTATATTTACAGATACTATAGCACCATTTGCGTTTGCATCCGTAACATTAATAGTACCAGTACCACCAGAACCAGTAGAACTAATAAAATTTACATTGTCATTTTTTTGGTGACCTGAACCACCTGAAGTTACAATAACTTTTTGTAACGTACCTTGTTTTGAAATAACAATGGCTTTATTTTTTTCTTGTGAATCTTTAATTTGCTCTCCATCTTTAAATTCACCATTTATATTTGATATAAAAAGTTCATATTGGAGGACACCATCATCACTAATTAAAGATATTCTTTCAATTTTAGCGGTAGCACCAGATTCTACACCAGTAATAGTTTCACCACCCATTTGATCTACTGTGCCTACAAATGGACCTGTAACTCTTATTGATGTTTCTTTAACCCATCTACCATCAGATGCTCTTAAAAGATCATCACCCGGAAAATAAATATCTATTTCTTCATTATATAATATTCTAAAAAGTAGTTGATAAGACTCTTTAGTACCTTTAGCTCTATATAATTCTTTTATTTTTTGATATACTAGATTTTTATCTGCTAATATATCAATTGGAAATTGAGATAATATTTCTCTTTTAAAAAAAGTTAAAAACTCATCTGCGGTTTTATCAATATCAGCATAGTTTAAAAGATTTTTTGATCTTTCTGTAAATTGACCGTTAGTCTCTAACCATTTATAATAAGCTTTTACAAAAGCTTGAAACTGAGGACCATCTGTCTCTAAAAAATCTGGTAGTTGTGCATCAACTAATAGAGAGGTTTTGTTATTAGTAGCCATTTAATACACCGTTGCTACTACACCAGAATCAGGAATGGATGTTGAGTTTCCTTCAGTTGAAATATTAGTTGTAGATATAACTGTATTTTTTATTTGAGTATCAAACAAAGATACAGTTGAGTCTTTTATTAAAAGTATTTGATTTCTTAATGGATCAATATCATCAAGATTAGGTTTTGCACTTATAGTAATAAAATCACCTTCAAAAGCTGTAATAAGTATAGCCTCTAAAGTAACTAAACCGGTCGCGTAGTCGACAGACCCGACATTATTATCAAGATACGATCTTGTAGTAGTACCAACTAATGTATATACTCTCAATGTACCATTACCATCATCATCAAGATAAGCATTAGAGTTACCGTTAAATGTAAATTTAGTTGAAGATATAGCATACTGGTGACCAGCATGAGGATGGTGTAAAGAGTTACTAAATGGTATTTTGTATGTACTTGTTAAAGTAGCACTTGGTATAAACTGTTTTTTCATCTGAAGAGTAGTTTGAACTGAAATAATAGAATCATCAGTAGTAATAATATCTGATGTCATTTCAGAACCTATAAATGGTTTACCAAACAACCCTAATTTTATATTTTCATATGATTTTATTGTTGTTATAATTTTATCGTTAAGCGCACCAGCAGATAAAGATGTTAAATCTGGATTATATTTTATAGTAAACGCAGGTGCAACATATAAAAATGTTGGATCTACAACTTCAGGTTCTATTGATAATACATTTTTATTCTGTAAAAATGATTTAATATCGTTTTTTCTATCTTGAGATATTAAGTTTCCTGCTCTTGGTTTAACTGAAATATATGCTTTACCGTAAACAGGAGGAGTATTATCTTCTCCACCCCAGACTGATACTGTTTGTAAATCAGGAAACTGATTTTTTACTAATGCTTCATAATCTTTTATTGTAACAGCTCTATTTTGAGCTTCATAATTTTTAGGTGCATTAAATTTTATTGATTGAATAGATTCTCTATCTGCACCACCTTCTGCAACAGTATTAACTGCTACTGTAACAGTACTATAACCACCAACAGTGGTAACATTAGTAAATGTAGCAGCTGAATCTGCTTTAGGACCATTAACAACTCTGTAACCTACATTAATAACATTACCGTTAAATAATTTTTTACCTAATACACCATCACCAAATAATAATTCATATCTACCTTCTTCGTTTTCATTTAAAAAGTAAGCTGCAGTATCACCACCAACTTGAGTTAAATCAACTGCATTAGAATATAATACTACATTACTATTAGCAGCAGATTCTTGTACTGTTACTTTTAAACTACCTGTATCTACTTCATCATTAGGTATAATAAATCTTTTCTCAGTATCACTATCAACATTAAATTTATGAGTTAATGGTAATCCTTCCTTTACAGTTAAATTAGTTGAAAATACACCAGATGAATCTGCATTAATTACTTTTGCTTCTGGATTAACAAAAATATAATTTTTACCATCAATTTGAGATCTAAATTGAGTATTTTCATTAATAGTTATAGTTGTTGGAGAATCATCAGGTGTTATAGTAACTTGAATAGTTGCGGTAGCTCCTTTTGAAGAGAGAGGAGTATATCCTAACATTTTTGCTCTTGAAACAATATTTGCTCTTATTTGAGCAGAGTCAAGAAACATTTCATTAGCAACCATATTTAAATAAAAGTTATTTTGATATGTATTATAAGCTAATAAATTTAATAATACAGCCATAGTAGAAGACTCATAATTATAATCTTCTAACTCTTTCTGGCTTGACAGAAACGTTTTTAAATTTTCTTTGATATCATCAAAGTTAATACCTGATAATTGTAATACGTTATTAGCTGCCATTACCTTGTTCTCTGTAGTTCAACAGTTAATTCTTCCTGTCTCATTGAATTTTGTGGAGTAAATGCAATCGACACTATTAGTTCATTTTGATCTTCATTTGCATTTACGGTTATATTATTAATAGTAACTCTGGGTTCAAAATTACCAATAGTTCTTTCAATTCTACCCCTCATTCTTTCTTCTAAAAGAGGATCAAAATTTTCAAATAACATATCTAAAATATTACCACCATAATCTGGTTCATATGGTCGTTCATACTTGTTAGTTAAAATAAGATTCTTGATAGCGCGTTTTATAGCATCAGCATTTTTAAGAACAACTGGTTTTTTTGTAACAGGGTGTGCACGCAGGGACACCGCCAAATCACTAAAGATTATTTCCTTAGGCTGAGGATGTTGCCCACCTGCTGTTCTTGCCATTTTACTCTCTTATTCTATTTTATCTATTTATCATTATTTTTTTTGTCTTGTATCTCTTGTCTTCTAACTCTTGCAAGTTTTGTTACTTCAGATAAAGCTTTTCTCGCTCTTGTTCCTGCTGATTTATTACCACCTTCAAACTTTTCGTTTTCAGTTACGTATGTTTCAATTAATGAAAGTATCATATCATGTGTCATTTTGTTTATCCTATAAAAAATTAATAAAAAATTCTAAGTTTACCCTCCAGCATTTACATTGCCAGAGCCAACAGCAACCGCAGATCCACATGCTACGGGATCACCAATACGGCCACATTGTTTACCGTTTACAAATACTGTACCAGAACCAGATGATAATGTAGAACCATGAGGTGGTGATGGTGACTTTGACCCATGTGGGGCCCATCCATCACCCTGTCTATGTACAGGTTTACCATTTACAAATACATTACCACTACCTCCATTAGAAGGCCTTGGTGGAAATGAACCGTGTCCTGTGCAATCATCACCTAATCTAGTTACTGGTGGCATTTGTTAATCCTTATTCAGGCGGAAATAAGCCTTCCGCTTTCTTTTTTTGTAAATATTCTTCTGCAGATACAAAACTGTCATCAATTTTAAATTGAGGACCGTAATGCTCATCATAATCTCTTATAAACTGATCTCTATCAGACGAATAATTATTTATGACTAAAATACTACAATCTTGAGTAGCTTCTTCACTGTTTGTTTTTTCTAAAGCTTTTACTGTAAATTCAGCAAGATATTCACCTGCTAATACAGATGCAATCTTATAATTAGAACCATCTTTAGCAATCTTATATCCATCTGGTTTACTAAATCCAGGTACCCATGTATTCATTTCTGCAACATTACCAGATATAGCACCTGTAGTAAGATTAAGAGTTAAACCTCCTGGAAATACACCACTGTCAATAGTATATTCAAAATCAGTACCTCCTAAATCAGACTCTGCTGATATTTGATATGCAAAAGCAAATAACTCTTTAGGATTATCTAACCCTGCAGTATTAACTAATTGACCGCCTGTTGTTGTAAAACTTACCGGCATTAGTTTAGATCAATAGTGCCAGCAGTTATTTTAACAGCACCGCCTCCGTTAGTAGTTTGATTACCATATGTTTCACTAACATCACCTGCTACATTTTCAGTTTTAGTTGCTGCCATAGTTATTTCTACAGCACCATCTATTTTTTCAGTTAATGTACCAGTTATATTTCTAATTACATTACCTGCAATATTTTCTGTTACATTACCAGTTATATTTCTATTTACATTTGCATCCACTGTTAAATTAACATCACCTGTTACTCTAACAAAATCAGTACCTGCAAGTATTTGATATCGATCACCATTAATTCTTATTATTTTGGTACCATCTGTTTGCATTTCTTCATAAGCACCTGATGGATGGTACTTTACTTCTCTAGCGACTGAGCCGTCTTCACTTGATACTATTTGATTAATTATACCGCCTTCAGAATTTAATGTTTGTACATATGGATAAACAGCATCTTTTGGTTCTTCAGGTTCTGTCCATTTTAAATCATTAACAGGATCATAAATTACTTCTGTAGTTGAACCATCAGCTTCTACTGAAGCTTTTCTTGCAGTTTGATTAGGATCAGTATAGTCAGTAGGAAATGCATTATCTGCACCAGTTTCAGTTCCACTTGTTTCAACTCTTCCTAGTCTAGGTAAATCCGATTCACCCGGTGAACTAAATTTATAACCTGGTATAAGACCAAGCACCATAGGTCTTTGAGCTTTACTGCCGTCTAAAAAGAAACCAAGTACCCAAGTTTCTTCAGTTAAACCAGATGGAGGAGCGGGAAGATTAGTTACAGGTTGTACAGTACTAGCCCACGGTAATTTATCTGTAGGTATTAAGTCTGTATCTTCACTATGCCAACCAAAACATCTTACTCTAACTCTACCAAGCAATAAAGGATCTTTTCTATCTTCAACCTTACCAATAAACCAAGTAAAGTTTCCCTGTCCCATAAACTCTCTAACAAAATCTACCATAATTATATACCCTTACCAAATGATTGTTTTACAGCTCTTACTACTGTAACCACGTTACCTGTATCACCTTTATATCTGTGATTTAACGATGTAATTAAAAACTCTGGTTTTGCTCCAAAATGTTTCATATATTTACCTGCATCTGCTGGAGAGTTGGAAGGTAAATATACTTCTATAATATCACCAGCAGATAATTTACTATTACCAGGTAGAACTAAATTAACGACATAATCATTTAATGAGTTAACCATAGCAATACTATTTTGATAAAAATTAAACTTTTTACTACCATGAAATTTATGAGGATCAGTTCCTTCAGTTATTAATTGATTAAAATCTTGTATATCACCAAAATCACTTTCAGCATAGTTCCAATCTGTAGGAATTAATCTTGAGTGACCTGAACTTGTTTTACCGGATATTCTTTCAGCTAGTGGACCTGCATCTGACACAACAGGTTTACCAGCATTTTTTGAAAATGTTAGTTTACCAAAATCTTCTTTGTTAGTATAAGAAAAAGACATTTCTTTATATGTTTTAGTTATAGGATCTATAAACCCTACATTATTATCCATACCTCCACCTGTTATTTGTTTTAACATATTAAATGAATCGTCAAAACTAACACCTGTAATCATTTGATATCGTTTTATAGAAGCCGCATCTTGTTCATTAGCAGAAGGACCAGCTGGATCTGCTAAGTGATATTTTTCTACTGGTTCACCTTCTAATATAGCATTGAGTGATTTAAAATAAAAACCTTTATGTGTTTCATAAAAAATATAAAAAGAAGAATCTTGATATTTTGCAGCTTGTGCTTCTGTTGCTACTAAATTAATTAATTCAAACGGAGAATGTCCTGCTGATGTTATAGTCAATAAATTAGTAGATTCTTCAACTTCTATAGACTTACCACCACCACTTAAATATTCATCAAATACTGTTTGTGCTATATTTGATGCTGTATCACCAACAAAAAATTTATCAGCACTTGTAAACATATCCATATAAAGTTCATCTGAAACACCATGAAGAGAATATACATGTTCAGTTTCTGAAAAAGGTGTTCTGTTATTCATCTTATAACATTTAAATTTTAAAATATATTGATCAGATCCTACACCAGTATTATATTTTATTACTATAGTTTCGTCACCAACAATAGGTAAGACCTCAGGTACGGAAGTTAAATCTTTTAAGGAAACATCACATGTCATTACATGTTCGAATATATCTTCATAGATGTTAAACTCTAACAATAAAGGAGTAACATCAACGTATTCGTTTTTATAATTTACTATAGCTACACCAACACCCGTAGGTGCAGGATTACTTACCGCCTGATCAACCATTATTCAAATATCTCTTGTGCTCTATCTACTACTTGAAATACAACTTTTTCATCTAACAATCTAATATTTCTTTTACTTTCATTTACATCCAATTCATACTCATAATTATATTTTATTCCACGCTGGTCAGGTGGTGTAGTATTGTAAGTATCTAAATCGACTGTAACTCTATTTTCTGGTACTATGTTACCTTCAAAATCTACTGTTTGTTGTTGTACTATTAATTCGTAATGATGTATAGTAGCTTGGGCTACTTCTACCGAACCATATTTACTTCTTATAAAATCATCAAAAACTTCTTGAGGTAACGGCCATTCCCATTGAGGGTCTGTAATATTATTAGTAAGATAAACTATCCAATCAAGACTACTATCACCATAATATTGATCAGCAATCATATCTGCTCTAACTCCATCATGAATAGTATAATCAAAATAAGCAGATCTTTGATTTTTTAAAACTTCCATAATCTTATATCTAACCGTTAAGTTAGGTACATTAATACTCTTACCATTTTTCTTTATATCATAATCTACTGTTGGAAAATTAGTAAAGTAAAAATTTTTCTCTGTTAATTCAGCCATTATGCACCCATTTGAATTTCTGATTGAGTAGTAATTGCAGTTTCTTGCATAGTAAGACTTAATCCTACACTAACTGGTGCACCAGACTTATCGAAGAAATAAGCACCTCCCTCTGCTGTATAATTTACTTCAACATTAGTACAAACTGAATTACCTATTTTAAATAGATAATCACCTGGACCGTTTTTTATAGTTATTGCCCATTTTGATGGATATTGTAAAAAATGACCTTCCGCCATATACTTTGGAGCTGAATGAAGTTTAAATGCATATACTATTGCTTTAATTGCCTGACTTTCTGCTTCATTACGTGCAGTTAACTTATATTGAAAAGAATGTGTTCTAAAGTTTGTACCAGTAAATAAAGCTGCAAGATGAGGATTTCTAGCAATACCTGCTCCAGCCATTCCACCTTTAAAT
>MDSV01246191.1_pt1 | contig 13707 bp, 29 predicted proteins | sample 810851 | NCBI WGS metagenome assembly MDSV01 (sample SAMN05326640, study PRJNA326480) | marine metagenome | isolation source: seawater | place: Atlantic Ocean: North East | collected 2012 | reverse complement strand
TTTTGGGGGGTGGGGGGTCGGTTTGGGCTTTTTATTTCCTGTGATCGTGTGCGTTGCCCGTGTGTGTTGCATGGAAGCCACACATCTACAAGCATGACACACCTGTTGCATATATATCACACCAATAGAGCTAAAGGATTTGCCCCCTGTGTGCGTGTGTGTGTGCGTGAAAGGATGATTATGGCCTGTGTCTAGTTAATGCTATTGCCACCATTACTACCATTGTCGTCATTAGGTGCTTTGACTATGTGTAAGGTACTCATTAGATGTTCTAGTTCTGTGCGTAATTCCTCGTCAGACTTCTTGTGAGTTACATCTTCTATCTTTGTAGTGGTTTGGTAGCCCGTTCTATCTAATAGTGAATTGACGGCCTGTAAGCGAGTGCTAGGCGGTATTTTAGGGTCAGATACAAGTTTGGTAAGTACATCCACCGCAATAGGTACTGACCCGCTTAATATCTTCTTTGTAGCGGTTTCAATCTCTCTAGCCAACTTATGCTTTAATTCATACCCTTGTTGTTCTGCGGTGTTTTTTGAATACCCCGCTTTTATACAAGACTGCGTTGCGTTGCCTGTTTGACTAAAGTACTCAATAAAGAGTTTTTGTTGATCTGTAAGGTTTCTGCTCATATTTGGCATATTATAACCTAAAGTAGTTCTTGTCAATTTTAATGCTTGACAACTATTATGAAATACTTAACATAGGTTAATCAACAAAGGAGTGAAGCTATGACACAAACACAACAAAACGCAATGCCTTCAATTAAGGTTTATGAGAATAGTGAACCAACATTAGAGGAAGCCCAAAAGTTCGTGGGTGGATATGTTGAATTACTAGATTTAGAAAAAGAAGGTTGTTTGCTAGTGGATGAAGAAGGAAGACTAAAACGAAAAATAGTAAATCAACAAGCTACGGCCATTTATAATAAACTCTTTGACGGGTTTATTGTCGGTGATGTAATACACATTAAACCAAGTGCAAGGAAGGAGTGGTAATATGGGTCTTAAAATGCTTACTAAATACTTTCAAGGCGAATATGTGCTAAAGACTTCAAGCGGTGAATTTACAGGCCGTACTTATTTTGAGTGTCTTTGGAAATATGCTAAAGCCCCAATACCTATTGGATTGGCTAAAGCGGATATGCAAACCAAATTAGAGTGGGTTGAGGGTGAATTAAGAGAGCAAGGTAAATGGTAAGAGCATTATATTTTGCTATGTGTTTTGCTATTGCTTTTCTAGGATTAGTAATAGCAATTCATATAGATTTTTGGATTGGCATTATCATAATGGCATTTTTTTTAATCAAGTTTATTATTATGAAGGAAGGATTAATATAATGGATAAAACAGAATTATTTATGATTATAACATTTTGTACAATAATATTTGGTACATTGCTTATAATTGAGAAAGGATTAATATAATGACACAAAGGGATGAAGGCCACAATTTAAGAGATTCAATTAATAGAGATAGAATTTATCAGCAAAAGAAACAATCACTAGACAAAGAAATAGAGGATTTGGACTTTGCTATAAATAGGTTAGACAAACTAAAAACTGATATAAGCGACAATATTAATTTTAGTTTTGAGGTTGTGAATTTACACCGCCTTAATGGTATATTAGATAAATTTGTTGATGTACTAACTAACTTAAAAGCTAAAAACCAACAAAGAAAGGAAGGTTAAAATGAGTAATTTATCAACTCATGTACAACCAAAAGCAAGACCAATGACAAAGGAAGATAAAGAACATTGGCGATCTAAAGTCAAAAGACTAATAGATAATCAAAGATCAGATTTAAAAGCGGTCTTTGAAAGTGATATACAAAAGATGTCCGATAAAAAATGGAAGTCTTTTTTAAAATCACTAAATCTTGACAATTCTTTTAAGAAATATCAAACTTCTGCTAAAGAGTATTGGAAGTTTAAAGATGAAAAAGAAAAGGTTGAGAGAGAGTTAAAAAATGTGATGTCAAAAGAATATCATAAACTAAAAGATAAAATAAATAAATTTGGTACTATTAGACAATGGGAAGAAACATATAGTAGTAGCAATTTTGATAATGATAATGAGAGAGATTTTACAGATAGGATTATGAGTTATCTCTCTAAAAGATGTTATGATGAGTGCGAAAAGCAATTTAATCAATCTGCTAAAGGTAAATCAATTAATGATTTAGAACAAACAGAAGAATTGCTAATTGACGCATTGCATATATCTAATAGTGATCCTGCTATTTTAGGTTTAATCAAATATCATCTTCAAAAAGCGGGTATAAGCAATTTAGGTATATTGGATGTTGATTTATCTAAATTTAAAATGATTGCTGGTAGTAAATAATAAATGATAATATACGGCAAGGGGATAAGGCATAAAACTATAATTAGGTACTTTAGAATAGTTCTAATCTGTATTTTGTGTTTAATCCCCTTTCTGTTTTTAGGTTGTTCAAAACATATAGACCCCAAAACAAGTATCTTAAAACATATATTTCTTAAAAAAGATTAATCCTTCTTTAACAACTTTACAATAGAGTTAATTAAAAAATTTACATGACCCATACCGATAGTTTTGACAACTACAAACAATTCTCTCTCTCTATCTGTCATGTGGTTTTTATAATTACCTAACTCATCAAAACTTGTAAATTTAGACCTTATCATTTCCTCATCCCATTTAGAAATCCAATTAATTTCAGAAACATTTATCATTGCGTCAATTCTTTCTTTTTCTTCTTGTGTAAATACTTTTGACATTTTTTCATAATCTATTGACATATTTCCCCCTGACAACAACTGATTAATTTTAAGTTTTCTTTTAGTAAATCTTTTTGACTTCCCCATTTTTCTGTAAATGTTTTTGGCGAGTAGTGATAGCTTTCTTTTCCGTGTCTATGATGATTTGGACATAAACCAATAACTTCAAAATTACTAGCTTTCTTTGACATACCTGTATGATTTTTTATGTGGTGTAATTCGCAAGGTGTTTTAGGAAATCCTAATTTATGACATATAAGACAACCAAACTCCGCAACCTTATTCATGTGTTCTTTTTCATGTTTTGTTTTAGTAGTTTTCATAGACAAACTCTTTAACTAAAAAATCTCTAGTACCTATTTTTTTAATCTTTTTAATATTTTTAGTACATATAATCATTTCTTCACCTATCTCATCTTCCGAGATTGACATAAAGAAAGTATATGCGTCTTTAGTTTTTTGTAATAGATAACCTTCTGTAAATGCTATTGCGGGTTTATCTTTTTTTGCGTCTGTAATTGTTTTCCATTGATTGTGGCTTATATGATCTGTCCACCATACCTCGTATTTATCAAAAGTATGCATTATAAGGTCTTTAGGTTTTTTACGCACCATAATGTTTTTTTTCTTTCATTTGTGTTATCATCCTTGTTTTCCATGTTTCAAAATTCATTTCAACAATCTTTTTTTCCCAGTTCCATTTGGCCTCGTTCTTAACTGCAATAGCAAGGGCTTCAATATGTTTCTTATATCTGTCATCTGCTCTTGCCTCTCTCTCTTGGGCAACTGCACTATCCAATTTGCCCGTGTTAGAGTTAATCATAAATTCTTTCATAAGTGTTGCCAATAAAATTTTTCTATTATGGTCTAATAGCGACAATTCTGCTTTTGCGTCTGCGTGTTTTATTCCTATTTCTCTTAATTTTTCTAGTTTTTGTTCTAATACTTCATCAGACATTGAGTTCCTTTATGTTTTTAGATTTTGCCATACGAATATTACAATATTGAATAAACTTAATGACTTCTTTTCCTGTTGCTACGGGAAAAATCTTTTTAGAGTGTGGAAAATGGCCATACTTTCTTTTAAAAGTCCAACTAGCCCAACCTTCTTTATAACCTTTTTGTTTTGCATAAAAAACTAATTGTGCGTAAAAGTTTTCTTTGTCTTTGACATTTGGTTTAATTTTAGGCAACTCAACCAAACGGCCTTCCTTAATCAATAATAACTTTTCTTTTCTTGTTGGTTGATGACTACAATTAGGACAACTGCTATCATCTTTGACAGGTTTATATACAAAATGACATTGAGTACAGGTTAAAGGTTGTTTTTCTACCTTTTCTTTTTCTTTTAATTCTTTTTCTTTTTTGCTTGTAGCTTTTAAAGTCCATTTAGGTACATCTTCGGGAAATCCATGTTCATACACCGCACCGCTATGATCTATAATAAGTGTATCTACCTTGTTTGGATAAGGTCTTAATGATCTACCTATCATCTGTAAATACATGGCATAAGATTTTGTTGGTCTAGCAAGTATAACACAAGACACTTTGGGTTCATCCCAACCTTCTGTCAAGACCATACAATTAGATAATACTTTTATCTCATCATTTTTAAGTCTTTGTAATTGTCTTTCTCTTTCAACCTCATCCATAACTCCGTCAATATGGCCACTTGGTATTCCGTTGTGATTAAATATGTTAGAAATATATTTACTATGGGCTATTGAAGACGCAAAGACAACTGTTGGCCTGTCTTCACCATATTTGACCCAATGACTAACAATATCACCAACTAATTTTGGGTTATTCATTTTCTTGTCTAATTGGCCTTTATCATAATCCCCTGCAACAACTCTAATCTTTTGTAAATCGGGTATTGAAGGGGCAACTATTCTATTTTTAACTAAATAACCTTGTTCAGTTAAAGATTTAATAGACCCACATTCAACAAGTTCTTCATAAACATTGCCTAAACCTTTTCCGTCTGATCTTATAGGTGTTGCGGTAAGGCCAATCACAAATGCGTCTGGATATTCTTCTATTAATTTTTGAAACGATTTACTCGTTGATCTATGGGCTTCGTCTAAAATAATTAATGTTGCAATAGGTTTAACAAAATCATCACGGCCTACTCTAGCATTAAAAGTTTGAATACTAGCAACTTGGGTACTAGCAAAAGCATTTGGGCTTTTTTCTGCCATTAATACACCATGAGGCATTTTAAATTCTGCAAGTTTTTTGCTTGTCTGCATAATTAATTCTCGTCTGTGTGCTACAAACAAATTAAAACCAAATTTTTCTTTTGACTTACTCATCATTTCACAAGCAATAACAGTCTTACCACTACCCGTTGGGGCAACTAATAATATCTTTTTTTTACCTCGTCTAAAATGAAATCTTAAATCTTCAATAGCTTTGTTTTGATAATCTCTTAATAAATTCATTTGCTTTCCTCTAAAACATTGTCAATATGAATATCCATTATATCCCAATTCATACCAAAATTTGCGTCATGCTTTCTTAAACATCTACTTAATACTTCTCTACATTGTTTAAGAGTTAATTTTTCTTTTTTATTTCTATCTTTTAATTGTTGTTTAACATCATCAGTACACCACGAAAAATTTATAGTATTTTTATCTTCCCATTTCATTTGTTTTCCTCTTTAGGTCTATATCTTTTCCATATATCATTAACTTGAAACATAATCTCTTTTGGGTCTTCCTGCGGTTTACAATTCTTGCCAAACTCTAAACCTTCATTTTTTAAATACTCATAGCTTTCACCTCTCATCCTTATCGCTATTAAAATTTTAACTAATTGTCCGTGTCTGTCGCCTTCATCCGTGCCATATCTTAAAGTACCTGTATATTGGCCTTTGTATAAACTTGGCGAATAATCAAATTCTTTAACTTCGGGTTTTTTAAGATCATAATATTTTTTTAAATCTTGAATTGAACATGGGTCATCACCAAACATTTGCTCTACTCTTACGGGTTGCGACCATTGTTTGTTATGATAAAAACCTGCAACTCTCATTACTCTAGGCAAATCTTTTACTTTTGGGTCGCTATTAAACCTTGTTGCAAGTGCTTGTTGATACAAACTAAAACTTTCTAATGGACAATCTTTAACTAACCAATAACAATGATATTTACCTTCACTTGATTTTACAATTATGTTTGGAAATAGTTTAAGTTCTTTAAAATTTGGTAAAGGCGACCCGTCAAGATCAATAAACAATGCCCTTACTTTTTTAATATGTTCAGTAGTTCTACCTTTTAAATCAGTTTCATTTACAGTAAAAAACACACCCGCACCTTTTAAATTTAATTGTGCAAGTGTTTTAAAATGTTCTTCTAATGTTCCATGTACTTGTTTTATAAGTGCCTTATTTTTGCCTTTATCACAAAAAGTTTGAAAACTATGTTCTTGGCCAAAATATCTAATAAAAGTATGATAATGAGAATTTTCTGTATATTTATTCACACATTACTCCAACAAATAATTTGCCGTCATCTGTATAGTAGCCGTGTTTTGCGGGGTCGCCTTCATACTCCCAATAATGCGTTGATATATCTTCTCTTATAATATCTGCCATATCACCACAGGTCGTTATATTAGGGTCAAATTTGTACTCAATTTGTTCTAATCCACATCCAACACACGACCACAATAATATTATTATTTTAGTGTACATATCATTCGTTCATAAACTTATTAATAAATTTACCTGCCAAATCATCTTTGTTTATTGATTTAGAATATCCTACTAACATCCCTAAATCATAATAGACTTCTTTTAATTCTATTTGGTCATCATCTTTTAATAAACCTTTATGATCTTTTTTAAGACCCCAATATATACTTGCTATCAATTTTCTTATTTGTATAACTTCTTCAAATGTGTTTAAATTATGTGTTAAGTTTGCCATTAATCCTCTTTTAAACTTTCCGAAGACCACCTTTTTTTAGCCCCTAATTTACCTGCTTTTGACCTTAATTTTCTGTTCTTCATTTGTTCTGCTCGTTCTTCTTCTGCCTGTTTGCAAATTAAAAGGGTCTTGTTGCCTTCTGTTTTTTTATCAAATAAATGTTGTATTTTAGGAAATATCTTTTTGATCTTTTCTAATCTACAATTACATAATCTACTTAAAATTTCCCAATCATATTCAATATGAAATCCCCGCCAACAATGACAATATAACAAAATATATGCCCCTTGTTCTTCCAATGATAATTTCATTCTATTGGGGTCGCTAATCCAATCGTTTGCATAAAATTGAAAAGCAGGTGATTGTTCGTCTGTCGTAGATTTTCTCATTTTTTAATTGCTATATATTCGTAGTTAGCTACTCCTAATCTTTTTTGTACTAAACTAATAAGGCCTTTTTCTGATAATCTCATTACAGTATTTGTAAATCTTAAAATTTCTTTTTCAAAATTTGCATGACTTTTTTCTTGTGCTAAATACCCTTTAAAATATACAAAACTTTGACCTTTATTAGAATTGTGCAACCATTTTTGAAAATTTAGATAATCCATTTTAACCTCACTACAATAATAATTACATTTATAATTAACTAAAGTCAAGTATATATTAAAAGACTTGGCCTTGTCTATACTATCTTGTATTGCAGTTGTAGGTGTAGTTGCAGTTGAAGGTGAAGATGAAGGGGATGTATTTGCCATAAGCAAAAGTATAACAAAAGTATGGCAATGCTATGGCTATGCTATAACTATGATAGAAAAAAAGAGGCGATTGAAACAACAAAGAGTGAAAGCTAAAAATAAAACAACCGCCTCTAATAAAGACTTACTGATTCGGATTGATTTGTAAGTCTGGTCTTAAATACTCTATATCAAATTCACCCAATTTTGCAATTTGAAATGCCCTAAATGGTGGAATAACTTTCCATTTAGATACTGCGGGGTGAGATATATTTAACATTTTGGCTAGGTTTTTACCCCCATATTGATTAATTACCTCTCTTTTCCGTTCTACTGCTAATTGATAGTTGGTCTTACTCATATTTGAGTGTCCTTCTCATGATTTAAAATAGACAAATATTTAGCTTGTTCCTTGACCTTAATTGCTTCATCCGTCATTGTTAGAATTGCGTCTGCTTTTCTAAAATGGTCGGGAATAACAGAAGACCTATCTATATTGATAATTTCTTTTGCAATTCTTTTCTCTTTTGCGTTAAGTTCTTCAATTAACTCATCTAATATAGTTGCCATATTTCGTTCCTGTTTTGTTTTAGCACAAAAGATTAACAAAAGTCAATATAAAACTTGACTAAAGTAAACAGATAGTATTTACTATGGTTAATTAAATAATAAATAGGAAAAAAATATATATGACTATAATAGCTACAAGTGGCGGTGAACAAAGTTATCCAAAAATACCCACAGGTGTTCACAATGCCCGTTGTATCAAGGTTATTGATCTTGGTACGCAAAGACAAGACTATGCGGGTGAAATTAGTTGGAAAAGGCAGATATTAGTTATTTGGGAAGTTCCCGAACAATTAAATAATGACCAACCAATGACTATCAGTAAGTTCTATACTTTGTCCTTACATGAAAAAGCTAATCTAGGAATGGATTTAACTTCATGGCGAGGCCGACCTTTTACTGAAACTGAAAAACAAGGATTTGATGTATCAAAACTATTAGGAGTTCCTTGTCAATTAAATGTAATGCACAAAGATAATGGTAAAGAACATATTAGTTCTATTATGCCTCTTAACAAGGATAGTAAATTAGCAGAACAACATTATCCTAGTGTTTCATTTGATATAGGTGATTTTCAAAAAGGCCAAAAAGATACTTTTAATCAATTATCCGAAGGGATAAGAAAAATGATTTTAAGATCAAAAGAGTTAGACGGAATGGATCAAACGGATAACGGGGATGAAGGCAATGGTAATGATCTAGGAAATATACCTTTCTAATGAAATATACAAACGCAAGTAATTTGCCTAAAGCTATTGAACGGGCAGTAGAAAATGACCCTTACGAAAGTAATTCAGATATATCTACTACTCGTTTAATTGCCCCACCTCGTATTCGTGTATTACAGAAACGAAATTGGGATTTAATTGAAGAAGATGTTAGCGATAGAATATTCTCATTGTTAGGTCAATCGGTACATCATGTTATAGAACGAGCAAAAACTAGAAAAGAAATATCAGAAAGAAGATTGTATTATAAGGATGATAAAATTACTAATGGTTGGACTTTAAGTGGTCAGTTTGATTTACTTAATCGTGACGGCCATTTAATAGATTTTAAAGTTACATCTGCTTGGTCTGTTGTTTCTGCTTTAACAGAAGGTAAAGCTGAATGGGAAAACCAACTTAATGTTTTAGATTTTCTTTGTAGGAAAAATCCTAAAGATTTAATTAATTATAAAACAGAAATAAAAGTAAAGAGGTTATCTATTATGGCCATATTAAGAGATTGGTCTAAAATACAAACCATGAAATCTGATAACTACCCTAGAAAACAAGTGGCTATGATTCCTATTCGTAGGTGGACAGAAGAAGAACAAGATTCTTATGTTAAAGAACGAATAAAGATTCATCAAAATGCAGAAAAAGTTTCTGAATTGCCATTGTGTACTGCTACTGAAAGGTGGCATAGGGATGATAAATTTGCAGTAATGAAATCTGGCCGTAAGTCTGCGGTTAGGTTGCTTGATACAAGACAGTTAGCTTTAGACTTTCTTAAATCGCAAGGAATGGTTGAAGGCAAAGGTTGTTCTATTGTAGAAAGAAAAGGTGAAGATGTTAGGTGTCAGCATTATTGTAATGTTAATCAATTTTGTTCTCATTATATGAAAGTAGGTTTTTGAAAGATTTAATCAACAAACTTAATGTTATGTCTTTGTATTATAGAGAATACATAGTAGGATTTATATTAGGTTTTATACTAGGTGGATTAATATTTTGACAAAAAAAACTCCCTCAAAAACAAGTGATGTAGTAAGGCCATTTGTGTTTACGAAAGACCCGTTAATTATGGACTTGCTACAATCATTTGCCAAACGATCTGAACAAGGCATGAAAGAATATGGCGGTACTATGGGCAAAGCAGAAAAACCGCTAGATGTATGGATAGATGATGTAATAGAAGAACTCTATGATGCTTGTGTTTATCTTGAAAAAGTTAAGAGAATAATCAAAAAACTCAACATTAAAAAATAATATATTTAACTTGACACATAGTATATACTGAAAGGTATTATTATGATAAAGTTTATATTGGTATTGCAGTTATGTTATTCGGGTGGCCAATGTTTTACCCCAATGACTAAAACAGATTTTGTGTTTGATAATTATAAATCTTGTGCAATAGCAGGATATGAGGAAAGTTTAATGATTATAAGTGAAATAAAAGATATAGAAACTAACAAACCAATTATAAGATTTTGGTGTGAAGAACATAAAGATGAAAAAAAAACAAGTATCTAGCCCCAAAATTTCGTTGGATGTAATCTCATACCAACTAAAAGAAATACATATAGATGTATGCAAAAATAGTAGAGATATAGAACAATTAAAATCGCAAGTAGCAATGGGAAAAGGTGGAATTAAAGCCGTTTTTGTAGTAGGCTCACTTATAGCACTTATACTTGGTGCGTTGCGAATATTTAAAATATGGGGATAACATGATAGGAATATTAACAAAACTTCTACCAACAGGAATAAAGTTAGGTATGGAGATAATGGATAATAAAAGACAAACTAAAAGATTAGAAAGTGTGGCGGAAATGCGACACGCAGAACGCATGGCTAATGGTGAGGTTGAATACCAAAAAGCCGTTATGACTAATAATCAACAAGGGTGGAAAGACGAATTTGTATTGATACTTGTAAGTTCCCCCGTGTGTTTATTAATTTGGTCTATATTTTCTGATGATCCTGCAATAATGGATAAAGTAGAACAATTTTTTGCGTATTTTAACAATATGCCTCTATGGTATCAAGCATTATTTATTGGTGTTGTATCGGCCATATATGGTCTTAAAGGGGCTAACATAATGAAAGGTAAGGGTTGATATGTCTTTTGCAATAGGAGTGGTTTTAGGGGTGGTTTTGTGCCATTTAAACCATAAATATAAGGTACATAACATAATCAAAGAAAAGATTAATAGTTTATTACCTTAATATATGTTAGTAGAATTATCTATGTATGATGAATTAAAAGAACAAATAAAACATCACGAAGGATTTAGAGATACTATATATAAAGATAGTCTAGGTTTTGCCACAATCGGATATGGCCATTTAATATTACCAGATGACCCATACGAAGAAGGCAAAACTTATTCTAAAGAAGAATTATCAGATCAATTTGACGAAGACTTTTCTAAAGCTAAAAATCAAGCATTAGATTTAATAGGTACTATTCCTTTAGTACATAAAGCCCAATGTATAATTATAGAAATGGTTTTTCAATTAGGTGTTGGTGGTGTATCAAAATTTAAAAAAATGTGGGAAGCATTATCCAAAAGTGATTATACAGAAGCCTCTTTTCAAATGATGGATTCTCGTTGGGCAAAACAAACACCTAGTAGAGCAGAATCTTTATCTAAAGCCATGAACTCTTGCAAAACATAGAATAATATAATATAACTTTACTCAACTATAAAGAGTATGATTATATTAGAAAATATTATTATAAATTACAAAGACTTACAGACAGGCAATACAGCTGAAATATTGCAAACTGTACATATTACAAATGGGGTAATCAAATACATTGATCCTAAAGAACAATTAAAAAATCTTGAAGAAACAATAGACGGATCACCAAAGGAGTTATATGAACAAACGCATCTTGGTCATTAGTGATTTACATATACCATATCATCACAAAGATAGTTTTGCTTTTTTGCGAGAAATTAAAAAATTATATAAACCAGACTTCGTGGTTAATATTGGCGACTTACTTGATTTCCATGCTATATCTATGCACGATCACAACCCTGACCTTCATTCAGCTGGGGATGAGTTAAAACTTTCTAGGTTATATATAAAAGAATTAGAATCTATATTTCCAGATGTAACAGAAGTAGATTCAAACCATAGTAGTTTAGTATATAGACGAGCATTAAAATATGGAATGAGTAAAGAATTTCTTAAAGGTTATGGAGAATTTCTTGGTACAAAAAAATGGAAATGGGTAGATGATTTAACTCTTACAATGTCTAACAATCAAAGATGTTTTTTTACACACGGCAGATCAGCAGATATTTTAAAAGTTTCACAAACAATGGGTATGTCAGCAGTACAAGGCCATTATCATACTAAATTTGTAATATCTTATTGGGCTAACCCAGACAATTTATTTTTTGGTATGAATGTAGGTTGTTTAATTAATCAAAAAAGTATGGCTTTTTCTTACGCAAAAAATTTTAAAACTAGATTTATATTAGGTTGTGGTATTATAATAAATGGAATACCTAGATTACTTCCTATGGTTATTAATGATAAAGGTAATTGGATTAAAAAATTAGTTTAACTCTTTTGGTGTTATCTTTTTTCTAGGCATTAATAATAATCGCCATAGTATTTCATTCTTTGAATACCCCAGTCATAAGAACTTGTTGAAACAACCATTACTCTCAATACATAATATCTATAAAAAGTGTTGTTAGTAAAAAAACCTGTGTCAAAAGATGTTGATTGAATATTATGTGCAGAAACTAAAGCTGTAAGTCCAGTTGTAGTCATTTGACCTGCGTCTGAATTACCTGTATTACCATTTAAATTTGAAATATCATTTGTTCCATAGAAATACATTTGTACTGTTCCTGTTCTCCATTCTGAATAACCTGTTAATTTTGTAATTTTAAAAGATGGGTTATCGCCATAGTCCATAGCAAACCATGTATCATAGTTATTATAGCCACCACCATGATGACCACCAAACCAACTAGAATATCTATTATGTGCGTGTCCAGTTTGTAAAGTTGTACTCCAAAATGTATCTCCTATTGTACTATCTCTACCATCATTGTGAGTATAATGCCCCCAAGTATCTTGTTTATCAGTTAATAAATAACCATGTGCCATTGTTCCTGCCGAACCTCTAACATTTGTAAAACTAATTGCTGTGTTTGGAGATAGACCACCTAATCCATTTCCATTAGAACTAGGCATAGTTGAACCACCACTAGATGAACCATTTAAATTTGTAGCATCCCAAAGTAATGCTTGGGTAGTTATATTAGCAATAGTAATTGTAAAATCTCTGTCAGTAGTTTTACTTCCTGCTGTTGCTCTAACTGTAAAAGCAGTTGTCGTGTTTCCACTTACTGCACCAACACTTCCAGTAATTGCACCAGAAGATGATAAAGATAATCCTATGCCATTTAAATTTGATGTCGTTTCTGAAAAAGTAACAGAATCTCCTTCTGGGTCTGTTGCTGATAATTGAATAGTAGATATTGTTGTGCTTTCTAAAACAATTCCAACACTTCCTGCTGAAGTAGACCAGTTTGGTGCATTATCTACATTAATTACATTTTCTAATACAGCAGACTTTCCATCTGCATTAGTTATTTTAATATCGTAAGGTTCTTTAGAATTTACAAAACTAGATTTAGCTACAACTGCTGTAACTTGTGTCGCTGAATTAAAAGTTGTTGATGTAGCATTAAAAGTTGAAGCATCATTTCCAATAAAACTTATTACTCCACCAGAAATAAAATTAGTTCCAGTTACAACAAAAGTTTGGTTGCCACCACCTGCACTATCAACTTCTGTATCATCAACACTTGATATTATTGGGTCAGGTACTAGAGTTGAAAATGTACCATTTGCATTTCTACCCTCAAAAAATCCTGTTGTAGAATTTAATCTCCATTGACCAGTAGTAGAACCTCTTTGTGCTGTAGTACCTACAGCTACTTTAGTACCTTCAGTACCAGAGTCA
>MDSV01109808.1_pt1 | contig 13709 bp, 10 predicted proteins | sample 810851 | NCBI WGS metagenome assembly MDSV01 (sample SAMN05326640, study PRJNA326480) | marine metagenome | isolation source: seawater | place: Atlantic Ocean: North East | collected 2012 | reverse complement strand
GTAGCTTTACTCTTCTTGATAAAAATAAAGTTATTAAACAAAATAAATTTTTTAGATTATTTGCTACATCAAATACAGTGGGACTTGGTGATACATCTGGTCTTTATCATGGAACTCAACAAATAAATCAAGGACAAATGGACAGATGGAATATTGTAACAACTTTAAACTATTTAAGTCTTGAGAGAGAGCTTGATATAGTTTTGGCAAAAAATAAAAATCTTAACAATGCAAAAGGTAAAGAAATAATTTCTAATATGATCAAAGTTGCCTCATTAACTAGAAAGGGATTTATTGCTGGAGACATATCGACAGTAATGAGTCCAAGAACCGTTATGCATTGGGCTGAAAATTCAGAAATTTTTAAAGATACAGGCTATGCGTTCAGAGTAACATTTCTTAATAAATGTGATGATATAGAAAAAAATACTATCGCAGAATATTATCAAAGATGTTTTGGAGAGGAATTACCAGAGTCATTGATAAATATTCAAATCTAAATGAGCACCAAAGAGACTGACATAAAAGAAAAAATTAAACTTGCTTTAACATCAACAGCAAAAGTAATTTCAGACGACTTTATTTTAAATAATAAATACACAAAAAAAAATACAAAAGAACTAAATACAATTGAAGTAGATGATTTAATAAATCCAAGTGATTTTATCAGATTGAGAGCTGAATCCGATTCTTCTGCACTTAAAAAAAAATTTTCAAATGAAGCTATATATAAAAAAAATTTACCTCTAAATAATTCATCAAGATCACTTTACAATATTGCTGAAAAAATTAGATATGAAAGTCTTGGAGGAAAAATGCTTAAAGGAATTGAAAAAAATTTTCAAGAAAATTATACGCTAACAATCAATCGAAAAAGGAAAGATCAATTAAAAACTAAAGAAGATGTTTCTGTAACTGAAGCTTTTGAGCTTTATATGCTTAAAAGTTTTCATAATATAAAATTGAACCCATTAACAACGAAGATGTTAAGTTTTTGGGAAAAAGATTTTGAAAATTCAATAAATAAACATAAAAAATTTTTACAAGATAATTTAGAGAATCAAAATGACTATAGCTTAAAATTTTCAAAGATTTTAGATGAAATGGATATATTTCAAGGTGAAGAGAATGATGAAAAGAAAGAAGAAAATCAAGACCAAGGACAAGACAACCCTGCTAACGATGATAAAGAAAAAGAATCTGAGGATAATAAAGATGAAAATAACGATCAAGAGACTCAGTCATCTTTAGATGCAGATTATAATGTTGATGAATTTAATCTAGATGAACAACTTTCAGATGATGAGTTGGATGAGCAAAGCTCAGAACAAATTGTTCAAAAAAATATTGATAATACTAATCTTGATTATAAAATCTATACCACTCAATTTGATGAAATTACTAAAGCTGAAAATTTAGAGAATGCTAATGAAGCAATAAAACTTAGAAAGACTTTAGACCAACAGTTAATAAATTTCCAAGATATCATAACCAAACTTGCAAACAAACTTCAAAGACAATTGCTTGCTAAACAAAATAGAGCATGGGAATTCGATTTAGAAGAGGGCTTACTCGATAGTTCAAAGTTGCCAAGAATTATAATGGATCCTTATAACTCTCTATCATTTAAAAAAGAAAAAGATCTAGACTTTAAAGATACAATTGTAACTTTGCTTATTGACAATTCTGGTTCTATGAGAGGAAGACCTATTACTATAGCAGCAATTTGTGCAGATATATTATCAAGAACACTTGAAAGATGTTTTGTTAAAGTTGAGATTTTAGGCTTTACAACAAAAAACTGGAAGGGTGGAGAAAGTAGAGAGCTTTGGAATAAAAACTCTAAACCTAAAACTCCAGGCAGATTAAATGATCTAAGACACATAATTTATAAAGGTGCAGATATCCACTGGCGGCAAGCTAAAAATAATTTAGGGCTAATGCTTAAGGAGGGTTTGCTTAAAGAAAATATTGATGGAGAGGCAATATCTTGGGCATACAACAGAATAAAGAAAAGAAATGAAGAGAGAAAAATATTAATGGTTATATCTGATGGTGCTCCAGTTGATGACTCTACACTTTCAGTAAATTCAGGAGATTTCTTAGAAAAACATCTCAAAAAAATGGTCAAATTTATTGAAAATAAAACTGAAATAGAAATTCTTGCAATTGGAATTGGGCATGATGTTTCTAGATATTACTCTAAAGCAATAAAAATTTCCGATGTAAATGAATTAGGAGATGTTATGATATCTCAATTAAGTTCATTGTTTGAAACAAAAAAAAAATTTCATTAAATATTAAATAGATCCTTATTTTTCCATTTAATTATTACCTCTGCTCCATTTCTAGTTGTAGAATTTCGAAATTCAATAAATCCAAAATTTTTTTCCAAAAGAGTCTTTCCAATAAATATACCAAGTCCAAGACCTTCTTTTTGCTTTTGCTCTAAATTTTCTGATTTTAAATAAGGATCTCCAATTTTTGATAAAATATCCTTTGGGTAACCATTTCCATCATCTTCAATCGTAATTTCAGTATGTTCACTATTACTTTTTAGACTTATATAAACTGAACTTTTTGAAAATTTGTTAGCATTTCCAATGAAATTTCTTAAACCATAAACTATTTCAATTGATTTTGTTATTTTTTTACTATTTACGTCTTGATCAAAATTAGTAATAAATTTTTTATTACTTATTTCTCTAAATGATAAAACTATTTCATTTAAGTATTCTTTCATTGATATATCATTATCAATAAAATCGTCCTCTTCTACAGGATTTAGACTTAACCGTTTTAAAATTTCATTACATCTTTGAACTTGGCTTGATAATAGCTCAATATCTTTTTCAAATTCTTTATTTCCTTTAAATTGTTTTAAAAGATCTTGAGTAATTATTTTAATTGTCGAGAGAGGTGTTCCTAAAGAATGCGCAGCTGCTGCTGCTTGTCCACCTAAAGACAAAAGTTCATGTTCTTGTGCCATAACTTCTTCCATTTTTGCTAAAGCTTCCTTTCTTAATCTAGACTGCGTTCCAAATGTCATTGCAAAATAATTTAAGAAAAATAAGGCAATTATCAATGCTATAGGGACAGAATAGTAATAATATTTACTTACATGAAAATGATCGCCTATAGTGCCAGGTAAATCCATCGAATAAAATGTCAAAATAACAATAATAATAGTAGACAACATAACAAGCATAAAATTCGTTTTAAAACTTAGATTTGAAGATGAAAAAACACTTGGGATTAATATAAAAATTACAAAAGGGTTCGAAATGCCTCCTGTTAAAAATAACAAAACACCTAATTGAAGTATATCAATTACTAGAAAATAAAATGCAGTTTTATCTGATAATTCAGTTCTGTCGTAAAAATATATTAAATATAAATTACTTATAATTCCAATTATCACAACAAAGTTTGATATAATAAAATTAAATTTAAAATCTAATATAATATAAACAAAGTAAATAGAAATTAATTGTCCAATTATACCAATCCATCTTAAACTTACATAGGTTGATTTTTTAAATGAATTATATTTTGAAGTTTCAAAAAACTTCATTTTTAAATATCAAGATTTTGAACATTTATAGCATTAGATATTATAAATTCTCTTCTTAAAGCAACATCATTACCCATTAATGTGTGAATTAAACTTTGATCTTTTTTAAAATCTTTAGAATATTTAACTTGAAGCAAATTTCTAGTTTCAGGGTCTAAGGTTGTATTCCAGAGCTCTTCTGGGTTCATTTCACCTAATCCTTTAAATCGTTGAATATTCATTTTTGATTTTTCATGGTCTAATTCCTTTAAAAATTCTTTAGATCCTTTTTTAATTTTTTTTAGATCTTTATTATTATTGACAATATATTCCTCAAGATCTTTTTCATCTTTTATATAAATTCCTTTAGAGCCTTTGTTTATTTTAAATAAAGGAGGTTGTGCTAAATATACATGTCCGTGCTCAATCAATTTATTAAAGGGTTTGTTATTAAAGAAAGTTAATAACAATGCTCTTATGTGTGAACCATCTACGTCAGCATCGGTCATAATTATAATTTTCCCATATCTTAAATCTTTTAAATCTATTTCTTGAGATTTTGGATCTAATCCTAGAGCGTTAATTAAAGTTACTATTTCATTTGATGAAATCATTTTTGATAAAGCTTTTGTTTGTTGATCAGCTCCATTACCATTTTTTTTTATAGATATCTCCTCTACATAAGTATTCAAAATTTTTCCTCTTAAAGGTAGTACAGCTTGATTTGATCTATTTCTTCCCTGCTTTGCAGATCCACCTGCTGAGTCACCCTCTACAATAAATAATTCTGTGCCCTCTTGCTTTCCTATCTGACAATCAGCTAATTTTCCAGGAAGACCACTTAATTCCAAGGCACCTTTTCGTCTAACATTTTCCCTAGCTTTTCTAGCAACATCTCTTGCCATTGCAGCTTGTATAATTTTTGATAAGATTACTTTTGCTACAGATGGATTTTGATCAAACCATATAGATAATTTTTCATTTATAATTGTTTCTACAATAATTCTTACTTCTGATGAAACTAACTTATCTTTGGTTTGAGATGAAAATTTAGGATCAGGAATTTTGGTAGATAGAACACAAGTAAGGCCTTCTTTTATATCATCTCCTGAAATAGCTAGTTTATTTTTTTTTAATAAATTATTCTCATTTGCATATTTATTTACGACCCTTGTTAAAGCACTTCTAAAACCTAATAAATGTGTACCTCCATCTTTTTGATATATGTTATTTGTATAAGGAAAAATATCTTCTGAATAATTTGCATTCCATTTTAAAGAACATTCTATTTCTATATTATTTTTTTTTCCTTCTATATAAATTGGTTTTTTAAATAAATCGTTTCCATTTTTATTTTGGAGTTTTTCTCTTTTTTCATCCAAAAAATCTACAAATTCAAGTACACCTCCGTCAAATTTAAATTCTGTAATTTTTTCTTTTTTTTGGCTTCCGTCTGTAAAAATAATTTTAATACCCTTGTTCAAAAAAGATAATTCTCTCATTCTATTAATCAAAATATTGGCATTAAATTTAATTGACGAAAATATTTCTTTTGAAGGCATAAAAGTAATTTGCGTTCCAGATTGTTTTGATTTTCCAATAACTTTCAATGGTGATTTTGCATCACCATTTATGAATTCTATAAAATATTTTTTCCCATCTCTATTAATCTCTAATTGTAATTTTTCCGATAATGCATTGACAACTGAAACACCTACACCATGAAGCCCACCAGAAACTTTATATGAGTCATGATCAAACTTACCTCCTGCATGTAACTGTGTCATAATAACTTCTGCAGCAGATTTTTTTTCTCCTTTATGTATATCAACTGGAATACCTCTGCCGTCATCATTTACAGTTATAGTTCCATCAGAGTTAATTTTAACATTAATATTTTTACAATAACCCGCTAAAGCCTCATCAATAGAATTATCAACAACCTCATAAACCATATGATGTAATCCAGTGCCATCATCCGTGTCACCAATATACATGCCTGGTCTTTTTCTTACGGCTTCAAGTCCTTTTAAAACCTTGATAGAATCAGCTTGATAAGTGTTTTTATTTGTCATTTTTTTAATTTAGGAAAAAATAATTATACCATTTTTTTAAAAAATTGTTCATTTATAATATGTCTATTTCTAAAGAATTCACAAATTAACCTTTGTTTTCAATGCTTATTTAACTTATCATAATTATACTTTTTGAAAGCTTTTTTTTTGCTTTTAATTGAGAAAAAATAACTCGGTCCTAGTTTTTTTATAAAGTGATATCCATACTTTTTTAAATATTTTTTTAAACGTACTAATTGTTTAATATTTAAAACTTCGATACATATTAATTTAGGTTTATAAAAATTTAAATTCATAGATTTTAAAACTTTAAAATCCATTCCTTCAACATCAATATTTAGGAAATCAAATTTTTTTTTTACTAAGCTATTAATTTTTTTTGTTTTAACCAAATAAGAATTTTTTTTTATATTATTGCTATTCAATTCCTTTGAACGACTAGTTGAGATAGTATTTAATGGGCTGAAAATATTCTCAATATAAACTTTTACTTTTTCAGACCTATCACTAATCGCTGAACATATATTTTTATCATTTGGTCTTAGAATATTAAAAAGGTCAATCGATGTCTTATTCAAATCAATATTTGTCCCAGACCAACCTTTCTTATATAGCAATAAAGTATTATTATACTTGATTGGATTAAAGGCACCTATATCTAAATAACATCCCTTGAGAATTTTCCCATGAAAAAACTTTGTAATAAAAGTATCTTCCCCACATTGAGAATAGCTTTTTCTTTTTAAAAAAAATTTTTCTAACCATATTATTTTATAATAAAGATACGGTCTATATAAGATACTTTTCCTAGTAATATATTTTTTAATCATGATTGCATGTAAATTATTAAGCTGGCGGAGAGAATGGGATTCGAACCCATGAAACCTTCAACAGTTTACACGCTTTCCAAGCGTGCGCCTTCAACCACTCGGCCATCTCTCCTCTTGAGTTATCAAATAATAAATTCATCAAATATTTTAATATTTTCTAAAATATATTTTGGAAAATTATCGTCAAGCTTTACAATTTTATATTTATGTCCTCTGTTAAAAAGATCTTCCCTATTTCTAATTTTTTTTTCAATTACATCTATTGAACTAAATTCATCATCAGAAAACTCAGAATGTGCAAACGTTTTAAGCTTTAATGAAATTTTTTTTGGTGACATGATGTTGTTAAAATGCCAGCCAGCATTATAAAATATTTGTATATTTTTTTCTTTATCAAATCTCAAGAAGTTATATTTCAGATTTTTAACCCTTACTTTTTGTCTCATAAAATCTATTGACTTAAGATTTTTCTTTTTACAAACTCTAGTACCCTCCCAAGGAGACTCGTATGGATTATAAATATTAAATTTATAGTTAAAGCATTCTTGTAAAAATATTCCATATTTTTTATTTAATACGAAGTTATTTAACAATTCTGGCTTTATTATTTCGTCTGGGTCTGAAAAAAATACATAATCATTAGGTTGGGCAAAATCTGTTGATTTTAATAGAAATTCCCTTTGTATTGCTTGGTTTTCCCATCTATCTCTAATTTTTGGAAATGGTTTTTCTAATAAAAAATATCTAATTTTACTTTGATCATAATAATTTTTCCAAATAAAATTTTTTGGTTTTACGTTACCTTTGTGGTCGTATAATGACTCGCACACTATAAAATAGTCTACATAATCAAATAAAATATTATATCGTAATTCAAACATAAAATTATTATCAAAAAAAGTTATACAATCTAAAATTTTATTTTTTGACATTATTTTATATTTTTATTCCTTCTGTATCTTTAATACTCCAATAAATGCTTCTTGGGGAATTTCTACTCTTCCAAATTGTTTCGATCGTGCTTTACCTTTTTTTTGTTTTTCAATAAGTTTCCTTTTTCTATCTGTAGCGCCACCGCCATGAATTTTCGTTAAAACATCCTTTTTAAATCCTTTAATTGTTTCTCTCGCAATAATTTTTCCACCAATTGCTGCTTGAACTGGTATCATAAAATTATGCCTTGGTATTAAATTTTTTAATTTTTCGCAAACTTCTCTTCCAGTTCTTTGAGCAAAATCTTTGTGTATCATCATAGCAAGTGCATCTACAGGTTCTGTGTTAACTAAAATTCCTAGCTTTACTAATTCTCCTTCTCTATGTTCTATAATTTCATAATCAAAGCTAGCATAACCACTAGTCATTGATTTTAATCGATCATTAAAATCAAAAACTACCTCGTTTAAAGGAAGTTCGTAATTTACTACAGCTCTATTACTAGAGTAGCTTAAATTTGTTTGTATACCTCTTTTATCTTGGCACATTTTAATTATTGATCCCAAATATTGATCTGGAGTAATGATTGTTGCTTTAATCCATGGCTCTTCAATTATTTTAATAAATGTTGGATCTGGTAAACTAGACGGGTTATGTAAATTTACTACATCACCATTATTCATATGTATTTTATAAACAACTCCAGGAGTTGTTGTTAACAAATTAACATCAAATTCTCTCTCTAGTCTTTCTGTAACAATTTCAAGATGAAGAAGACCCAAAAACCCACATCTAAAACCTAAGCCAAGTGCAGTGGATGACTCTGGTTCAAATGAAAAACTTGCATCATTTAATTGAAGTTTTGCCAATCCATCTTTTAATTTTTGATATTCTGAACTATCTACAGGAAACAAACCGCAAAACACAACTGGCTTACTTGGTTTAAAACCAGGTAAAGCTTTTTTTAAAGGTTTACTAGCGTCACAAATCGTGTCTCCTACTTTTGTCTCAGACAAAACCTTTATACCAGTTGTTATAAATCCAATTTCACCAGTATTTAATTCATTTATATTTGTGGGTTTAGGTGTAAATACACCTACTTTTTCTACTACATATTCTTGATTGGTTGACATCATCTTGATTTTCATATTTTTTAAAAGTTTTCCATCAATCACCCTAACTAGTATAACAACACCTAAATAAGTGTCATACCAGCTATCAACTAACAAACATTTTAAATCAGATAAACTTTCTCCCTTAGGTGCAGGCAAAACATTAATTATTTGCTCTAGAATATCGTTAATGCCTTCTCCAGTTTTTCCTGAACAAGGGATTGCACTTTCTGTATCTATTCCTATTACTTCTTCAATCTGCGTTTTTGTTTTTTGTAAATCTGATGCTGGTAAATCTACTTTATTTAATACTGGTACTATCTCATGATTTATATCTAATGCTTGATATACATTAGCTAATGTTTGTGCCTCTACTCCTTGGGTACTATCAACTATCAATATTGAACCCTCACATGCATAAAGTGATCTACTAACTTCATAACTAAAATCAACATGTCCGGGAGTATCAATTATGTTTAAAATATAATTTTTACCATTCTTAGCTTTATAGTTTAGTTTAACAGTTTGTGCCTTAATCGTAATTCCTCTTTCACGTTCAATATCCATAGAGTCTAAAACCTGAGCTTTCATCTCTCTTTCAGTAAGACCACCACAACTGTGAATAATTCTATCTGCAATAGTAGATTTACCATGATCAATATGTGCTATAATTGCAAAATTTCTAATATTATCAATCGTGCTCATCTACTTTTAGGAACGTATCTTAGCACCAGTTTTATTTTCAACTGTTTTAATTATTAAATTGTTGATATTTTCTAAATCATTATCATTTAAAGTTTTTTCAGACGACTGAATTGTTACATTTATTGCTATTGATTTGTGATTTTCTAAAATATTTTCACCCTCATAAACATCAAAAACTTTTATATTGCTTATTAAATTTTGATCCACACTTGAAACAGCGTTTATTAAATCTTGTGCATTAACATCTTTATTTACTACAAATGCAAAATCTCTTTCTGATTTTTGAAAGTCTGAAACTACAAATTTTGTTTTTTGATCATTTAATGTTTTTTTTGGCAACTTTAAATTATCAACAAAGATTTCAAAACCAACTAAAGACTCTGATTTCATATCTATCTTATTTAAAATATTAGGATGAATTTCACCAAAATAAGCTGCCGTTTGATCTTTTCCTCTATTTAAAAATAATCTGCCTGATTTACCCGGGTGATAATAATTTGGTGTTTCATTATCTACAAAAAATTCGTCAGAATTATAACCAGCCTCAATTAATGTTTGAACCACGTCTCTTTTAACATCAAATAAATCGACATTTCTCTCATCATCAATCCAAGATAGTCTAGATTTTTTACCAGATGATAACCCGCAGATTATCGTAGTTTGCTCACCTGGCTTAGAACCAGTAAAAATAGGACCTATTTCAAAAATTGATAGATCTTTAAAACCCCTATCTAAATTTTTATTCATATGCATAATTAAATTTGAGAATATTGAGCTTCTTAAAACTCCTAACTCAGAACTTATTGGATTTATAATTTTAATTTCTTTATTTGTGCCCTTAAAATGATCATTATAATTAGAGTCTGTAAACGACCATGTTATTGCCTCTGAATAACCCTTTGAGGCAATTGCTCTTTGTAAAAAATGAAATAATTTTTGAGATTTATTTAAAGTAGATTTAAATCTTTCTTTTTCTGGATTTATTACTTTAATTTTATAATACCCACTTATTCTCACTAATTCTTCTACGATATCAATTTCTTGTGAAATATCTGGTCTCCAAGATGGGATAGTTAATTTCAAATAATTTTGATTTTTTTTAGTTTTAAAACCAAGGGCTTCTAAAATTTTAATCATTTCTTTAGTGGAAATTTTAAATCCAGATATTTTTTTAAATAATTTAGGATCAAATTTAATAATTTTAATTTTATAATTTTCAATTTTTTGAACATCTAATTTACTAATTTCACCACCACAAATTTCTTTAATTAATAATGATGCTTTGTTTAAACCATCTTCAATTGATAATGGGTCAATACCTCTCTCAAACCTAAACTTTGCGTCCGTATCAAGATTTAATTTTTTTGCTGTGCTTCTGATTGATCTAGGTTCAAAATATGCTGATTCTAATAAAATGTTTTTTGTATCAAATTCTGTGCTAGATCTTGTGCCCCCGATAATTCCACCTAATCCTAAAACTCCTTTGCTATCACTTATAACACACATGCCATTTTCTAATTTATATTTTTTATTATCAAGGGCAGTAAATTCTTCTCCTGTTTTAGAGTTTCGCACAATGATGCTTTGTTCAATTTTATCAGCATCATATGCATGCAAGGGACGATTAATATCAATCATACAGTAATTTGTAATATCAACAATTGCTGAAATTGGCTTTTGACCAATTGATAATAATTTGTCTTTTAGCCACTGAGGACTTTCTGTGTTTCTTACATTGGTAATCATACAGCTTCCGAAGGCAATGCATCCTTGACCTTTTTCTCTTTGAATTTTTACTTTAATATTTTGCTTTGATTTTGATTTAATTTTTTTTTCTTTTACACTCTTGATTTTACCAAATCCAGATGCAGCAAGATCTCTTGCTATCCCTTTGACGCCAAGACAATCAGGTCTATTAGGTGTTATTGATAGATCAATAATATTTACATTTGAATTTGAAAAATAACTCTTTCCAATGCCTTTTTTATATTTTTTTGATGATAACTCAGTTATTCCGTCGCTTTCATTAGATAGATTTAATTCAGACTCGGAACAAAGCATCCCGTGAGAGGTTACACCTCTAATTTTAGCTTCTACTAATTTTGTTTTACTTTTTGGTATAATTGCACCCGGAGGGGCATATACAGTTAACAATCCTTTTCTTGCATTGGGAGCGCCACATACTACTTTTTTTACTTCCTTTTCTCCTACATCAACATCACAAACTTTAAGTCGATCTGCATTTGGATGTTTTTCAATTTTCAAAATTTTAGCAACTCTAAATAAATTTAGGTCTTCAGATAAATTTTTTATACTTTCAACTTCTAGTCCTATATTGGTAAGTTGCTCTAAAAGTTTTTCCTCTTTAAAATTTGTGATTAAATGATCTTTTAACCAATCATATGTGACCTTCATCTGCTTAAACCCCTATAGTTTGTGGGTACATCTAATGGATCAAAGCCAAAATGATTTAACCACCTATAATCACATTCAAAAAAAGCTCTTAGGTCATTAATCCCATATTTAAGCATAGCTAATCGATCAATTCCAATACCAAATGCATATCCTTGATACTTTGTTGGGTTTACTTTAACATTTTTTAAAACATTTGGATGAACCATTCCACATCCTAAAATTTCAAGCCATTGATCTCCTTCACCTATAATAATTTTTCCATTTTCAATTTTATATCCAATATCTACCTCTGCAGAAGGTTCTGTAAATGGAAAGTGACTTGGTCTAAATCTCATTTTAATTTTGTCAACTTCAAAAAATTCTTTAATAAAGTAATTTAAACACCCTTTTAAATGTCCCATATTAATATTTTTATCAATATGTAGGCCCTCTACTTGATGAAACATTGGGGCATGTGTTTGATCACTATCGGACCTATATGTTCTTCCAGGTGCAATAATTTTAAATGGTGGTTTATCTTTTAACATTGTTCTAATTTGGACTGGAGATGTATGTGTTCTTAACAAAATATCTTTATTTTCACTAAGATAAAATGTGTCGTGCATATCTCTTGCTGGATGATTATCTGGAGTATTTAAAGCTGTAAAATTATTGTATTCGTTTTCAACATCTGGTCCTTCTTCTACACTAAAACCTATTTCAGAAAATATTGATGATATTTCGTCTATAGTTTGTGAAACTGGATGAATTTTACCTCTTACAAAAGACCTTTCGGGGAGAGTTACATCAATTTTTTCTTTTTCTAACTTTTCATTTATTTTATTTGACTCGATTTCATTTATTTTATTTGAAATTAAATTCTGTAGTTCGTCTTTGATTTGATTAAGATCAGAGGCAAATTTTTTTCTATCTCTGTCAGGTATTGAACTAATGTTTTTAAATTGAGAAGAAATTAAACCATTTTTTCCAAATAGCTCTGTTTTAATTTGATTTATTTCCTCTAAAGTCAACTTACTATTAAGTTTTGAAATAAACTCGTTTTTTATATTTTTTAAGTCTGACATATTGATAGATTATTTCCTTAAGAAATAAAAACAATAGAGAAGATTAATTTAAAGCCGATTGAGCTTTTTGTACAATTGTTTTAAATGCTTGTGGGCTATCGTAAGCAATTTCAGCAAGAATTTTTCTATCAATTGCAATACCACACTTGCTAAGACCATTAATAAATTTAGAATAAGTCAAACCTTCGGCTCTAACGCCAGCATTGATTCTTTGTATCCATAAAGATCTAATATCTCTTTTTTTATTTCTTCTATCTCTGTAAGCATATTGCATCGCTTTTTCCATTGCTTGCTTTGCAACTCTTATAGTATTTTTTCTTCTGCCCCATTGACCTTTTACTGCTTTTAAAACTTTTTTGTGTTTCGCTTTACTTGTTACACCTCTTTTAACTCTTGCCATTATTAACCTCTTAAACTGTAAGGCATGTATGACTTAACAATTTTACCATCTTGTTTAGACATTGTTGTTGTGCCTCTTAATTTTCTTATTTGAGAATTAGTTCTTTTGATCATGCCATGTCTTTTTCCAGCTTGAGCAGAAATTACTTTTCCTTTAGCAGATATTTTAAATCTTTTTTTTGCTGAGCTTTTTGTTTTTAATTTAGGCATATTTCTGCGGAGTTATACAAAGATTGATATAAATTTACAACCTCTATTAAAGCCTATAAAGGCTGAATTACCATTATCATTTGCTTACCATCAAACTTAGGATTTAATTCTACTTTGCCAATATCCTTCATATCCTCTTTAATTTTACCCATCAATTCATTTCCCAAATGTGAGTGCTGAAGTTCTCTGCCCTTAAATCTTATTGTAAATTTTACTTTATCTCCCTTCGCTATAAATTTCTTTGCATTTTTAACTTTAAATTTATAATCATGAGTTTCTGTCACTGGTCTCATTTTAATTTCTTTTAATAAAACAATTTTTTGTTTCTTTTTTGCCAAATTTGCTTTTTTTTGGGCATCATATTTGTACTTACCCATATCCATAATTTTACAAACTGGAGGGTTTGCATTTGG
>MDSV01246303.1_pt1 | contig 13711 bp, 11 predicted proteins | sample 810851 | NCBI WGS metagenome assembly MDSV01 (sample SAMN05326640, study PRJNA326480) | marine metagenome | isolation source: seawater | place: Atlantic Ocean: North East | collected 2012 | reverse complement strand
TAATTTCAACACTGCCATAAAAGCATCTTGAGGAATTTCAATTGATCCAACCATTTTCATTCTCTTTTTTTTACCTTTTTTTTGCTGTTCTAATAATTTTCTTTTTCTAGTTACATCTCCACCGTAACATTTTGCTAAAACATTTTTTCTAAGTGCCTTAACATTTGTTCTTGCTAATATTTTCCCTCCTATAGCCGCTTGAATAGGAATTGGGAACATTTGCCTAGGTATAAGCTCTTGTAACTTATCAACTAATGATTTACCTAATGTTGAAGCTTTATCTCTATGTGCAATCATTGACAAAGCATCAACATTATCATGATTAACTAAAACATCAACTTTTGCTAATTCCGAAGATCTTGCTTCAATAAGATTATAATCCATTGAAGCATAGCCTTGAGTCCCCGATTTTAGTTTATCGTGAAAATCAATTAAAATTTCAGAAAGTGGCATTTCATAATCAATTAATACTCTTCCATCATTTGTTTCTGAATTTTTAGATTCTAAGTATTCCATTTTTTTATATTCACCTCTTTTATTTATTACTAGATCCATAATTACACCTATGAATTTAGAAGGAGTAATAATGTTTATACTTACCCATGGTTCAAATATATCTGTATATTCGTTACTTGCCGGTAATTTTGATGGATTATCAACTTTGATAATTGTATTATCATGTAACTTTATCTCATAACTTACGCTTGGTGCTGTTGCGATAAGGTTTAAATCATATTCTCTTTCTAGACGCTCCTGAATAATATCCATATGAAGCAAACCTAAAAAACCACATCTGAATCCAAACCCTAGTGCAGCTGAAGACTCTGGTTCAAAAAACAAAGAAGCATCATTTAATCTTAATTTTTCTAGTGCTTCTCTTAACAATGGATAATCTTCTCCATCTGTAGGATATATACCTGTAAAGACCATAGGATTTTGTGGAGCATAACCCGGGAGAGGAATATCCGAGGAATTCTTAACTGTAGTCATGGTGTCACCTACAGTTACAGAACGAACATCTTTTAGACCAGTGGCAACATACCCTACTTCACCTGTATATAGACCTTTGGTTTTTTCTAATATAGGACTGAAGTAACCTGATTCAATTATTTCTGATGTTTTATTAGTTCCCATAAACTTAACCTTTTCACCTTGCTCTAATGAACCATGCATCGTTCTTATATAAGCAACTACACCTTTATAGGGGTCATATTTAGAATCAAATATTAAGGCTCTTAATGGATCATCAGTTATACCCTTAGGTGGAGGAATTTTATATATAATTTCTTCTAATAGTAAATCAACACCCTCTCCAGTTTTGGCAGAAATATTAAGTATTTCATTTTCCTTAAATCCAAATGTACTAATTAACTCTTTTTTGACTCTTTCTGGTTCTGCAGCAGGTAAATCTAACTTATTAATAACGGGAATTATTTCAAGATCATTCTCCATTGCTAAGTAGACATTTGCTAAGGTCTGGGCCTGAATTCCTTGAGTTGCATCAACTAACAAAATTGTTCCTTCACATGCTGCAAGTGATCTTGAAACTTCATAAGAAAAATCTACATGTCCAGGAGTGTCTATCAAATTTAATTGATAATTCAGGTTATCAGATTTATACGAAAGCCTAACCGCTTGAGCTTTTATAGTAATTCCCCTTTCTTTCTCAAGCTCCATAGTGTCTAAGTGCTGCTCTGTCATATTTCTTTCAGAAACAGCACCTGTGATTTCTATAAATCTATCAGCTAAAGTTGATTTACCATGATCTATATGTGCAATGATACAAAAGTTTCTAAGATTTGTTTGATCCACTATATTAATACCTAACAACTAATGAATCAGCAAGAATAGATATTTGCACATCAACTTTATCCTGCAACGTAAAAAATCCACTTTTTGGAGTGTCCATATTAAAATCTGACCAATAAAATTCTGAAATTCCTTTTATTTCTAATCTTTCGTCTGAGTAAAAAGGATTAATAAATGAAAGCTGTGCAGATATATCAAAATCTAATAATGCATCAACTCCATTAACATTAACAATGGCCTTAATCGTTGTATCGAATTTTTCTCCTAAAGTAAAATTATCAGGAATTGATGGAAATTCATTAATTGTAATATATGCAAATTTTTGATTTGGAAAGAGATTATTTCTTACATAGTTATCCCGTTTAGACTGATCACTTTTTAATGTATGCAAATTAATACTTATTTCTGATTTTGAATATTCTAAGTCTATTGAGCCTTTAATATCTTGTGTACTCAAAACAGCGTCAATTGGTAAGGGTAACCTAGCTAGTTTTTCATTTACGGTAAATGTTACTGAGCTAGATTCAATAATTTCAAAATAAGTTGATTTAAAGTGAATTTTTTCTAATAAAAAATCAGATTTTTCATCGTCATTAATTATTGCAGGCAAGGATGTTTCTACAGAAGAATTATTGTCTTCCTCTACAATATTATCATTTATTATATATTCATCTTTTGAGCAAGAAATCATTAATATTGCAAACATTAGGATGTATATATAATTTAAATTCAATTGATTAATCCTTCTTGAGGTTTTCTCCAAGGTGAGCTTGTAGCCCATTGTTTAGGTCTGGGAACTCTACTCATAGGAACATCAATAAATACGGGCTTATCTAATTTAATTGCATCTGGGATAAGATTTTTAACATCGATCGGGTCTTTAGCCCTTAATCCAACCGCACCAAAAGATTCAGCAAATTTCACGAAATCAGGATTAACAAAATCAGTCTCATAAGCTCCTCCAAAATCATTATCTAAATCTCTAGCTACATTTCCATAGCTTCCATCGTTATAAACTAAAGTTATGAGATTGATACCATATTTTACAGCTGTAGAAATTTCAGAAGAATTATACATAAAGCCTCCATCTCCACAAATGCAAATTACTGGTTTGTCAGGATTCCCATATTTAGCACCCAAAGCTGTTGGAAATGAAAAACCTAAGTTTCCTGAATATCCAGAATCTATATATGACTTATTTGACCTTGAAATCCATCGAGATCTAGAGTAATATCCCATTTGAGTCATACCAAAAATAGTTATAGCATCATCTGGAATAGCATCTCTTAGAGCCCTGAGATAATCTTCTTGAGGATAATTTAATTCTTCTTCACTTGTCGAGAGTTCATTCTTAATTTTTGTAATTTCTACTTGAGGGTTTTGTACAATTTCATGTTTTATTTCTTGTATCTCTTTATTTAGAAGTCCTAATGTAGCTTGAGCATCTCCAACTAAACCAAATGTATCTTTGTGAATGTGACCTATCATATTTGGATCAATATCAATATGAATTAATTTAGCATTACCACCAGATTGATCTCGCATAGAAAATCTTGTTCCTATTCCAATAATCACATCAGCACTTTCTATATAATCTTTTAATAATCCTTTACCAGACAGAGATGAACCTAATGCCAATGGATGATCATCAGATAATGTTCCTTTACCTCCAGCGGAAGTAATAACAGGTATATTAGTTAATTCAACAAATTGTTTAAGTTGAGTTTCTGCATTAGATCTAGCAACGCCACCTCCAGCATAAATTACTGGTTTTTTTGCATTTATTAGTATATTAACAGCTTTTTTTATTTGATCTATTTGCGGAGTTTTTCTACTAATAACTTTTGGTTCCATTAAAGTTATATCATCCTTTTCTACCATAGCTTCAGGTGGCAACTCAAAATGGACTGGAGAAGGACGACCTGATTGAGCTTGAAAAAATGCTTCATGAATATTTTCGGGAATATCTTTCGCATTTAATACTAATTTTTGCCATTTAGTAATAGGATTAGTAATTTCTTTTTGATCATTAACTTCGTGTAAACCACCAAAATTTTTACCAATTGTTTTTCTAGGAATTTGCCCCGCAATTAATATAATTGGAGAAGACCTAGAAAAAGCAGTTGATATTCCAGCTCCAGCATTATAAATGCCGGGGCCAGGTACTACTAAAGCAACGCCAGGCTTTCCAGTTGTTCTTGCGTATCCATCAGCCATATATGTTGTGGCTTGTTCATGTCTAGTTACGACAAATTTAATCGATTTTTCTTTTCTTAATGCATCAACTATCCCATACATTTGAACTCCAGGAAGTCCAAATACAACTTCTACACCTTCTCTTACCAATGATTGCACTAATGCTTCTCCACCTGATAACTTTGTCATAAAAACCTTTCTGTCTAATTTGGTGAAATTAAATACTTAACACCTTCACCATTTTCTGCTTCAATAAATGCTTTTTTAATATCATTCAAAGAAAATCTTTTTGCAACTAATTTTGGATTATATACCATTGTAATAGTATCTAAAGCTTCTTCAAAGGAATTTCCAGCACCCATAGCAGCCGAAATTGATATTTCTTTATAATGAAGATCGTATAAGTCAACGGGGAATATTTTGCCTTTGGGCGAAACACCAATCATTATAATTTTTCCCTTAGGTCTAACTAACTTTACTGCTCCAGCTAATAATTCAGGTATTCCTACCGCTTCTATGCATAAATCTACTCCCTTATTATTTGATGAATTGTAAACGAATTCTTTAATATCTTCCTTATTAGGATCTATAACTATTGATGCACCCATTTCTAAACCTAAATTTCTTCTTGTTTTTTTTGGTTCGGAAAGCATAATATTATCAACACCTCTTAATTTAAGAATCGAAACTGCAAATAGTCCAAGTAAACCTCCTCCAATAACTAATGCATTTTTTTTATTAGATAAATCTATCATATTTATATTTGATATAACGCAAGCTAATGGCTCGACAAAAGAAGCCATTTCTAAATCAAATTTATCATTTAAAAAATAAGCTTGACCGTAATCAATAAGTAAGTACTGAGCAAAAGCTCCATCTCTTCTAGTTGAATTTTCACAATGCATTAAAGACCAATTTTTGCAAGATTCACATTCCTTGCATGAAGCATGTATCGTACAAGTAACTTTTTTTCCTATGAAATCTTTAGATAATTTTGGCCCAACGCTATGAATAACTCCAGAAAATTCATGCCCTAAAACATTGGGTATTTCTTTAGGAAATAAATTTTGAGTTATATGAATATCAGTGCCACATATTCCTGCAGAATGAATTTTTACAACAAGTTGATCGTTTAAGGGTTTAGGAATTTGAGATTCTTTTATAACGAATTTTTTTTCGCCATACCACATAGCAATTTTCATTTACATGAACCCAGTTTATTTACATTTGTATTTTTATATTGTAAAAATAATATATATATTTGTAAATTGAGGTTAAAAATGATAATAAAAGATCTAAAGGTAGCAGTTATAGGTAATCACCCTGTAGTAAGAATAACTACTGACGAAGGGATTGATGGTATCGCTGCAGCAGAATCAAGTAAACCCTACCTAAAGCCAATGATTGAATTTTATAAAGAATTCATAATTGGTAAAGATCCCACTGATGTCGAAAGGGTAATGCAAGGAATAAGAAGACTTGGAGCATTTAAGCCTTGGGGAGCCGCAGTTAGTGTCATTGAAATTGCTTTATGGGATTTAGCTGGAAAAGCTGCAAATTTACCAATATACAAATTACTAGGTGGAAAAGTCAGAGATAAAGTACAAGTATATAATGGTAATATTCGTTTTAAATTATCTCATGAAGAATACCTTAATGCTTCAAAAGTAGGAGATGCATTATCACCAGAAGAATATGGGAAAATAATGAAAAAAATGATTGATCTTCCTCACAATTTTTCAATCATTAAACAAGGTATTGCTTTTCATGGTCCCCAAGCAATTCAATTTCCAAATTTTTACTACGGAGAAAAAGTGAATATTGCAAGACACCCTAACTCCGGACTCATAACTCAAGAAGGATTTAATTACATGATGGATTGTATAGATGCAATGCTTGATGTATGTGGGGATAAAGTTGGCTTAGCTTTAGATTGTGGTCCAGGATTTACAGTTCCAGATGCTCAAAGATTAGCACAGGCTGTTGAGGGTAAAAATATAATGTGGCTAGAAGATATGATAACTGGTGATTATACACCTTATGTTTTGGCAGATCTTTACAAACAAGTAACTCCATTTACAACTACAAGAATTCATACAGGAGAGCAAATATATTTAAGGCAAAACTTTGTTGAACTTATTGAAAAAAATGCTGTTAACGTATTGGGCCCAGATGTAGCAGATGTTGGCGGACTTGGTGAAATGAAATTTATTGCAGAGTATGCAGATTTACATGGAATATTATTCGCTCCACATGGAACTCTTGATGGAGTCTTAGGTATTGCAGCAAATGTTCATCTTGCAGCAACTTTACCAAAAAACTATATTGCCTTTGAGTTACCAAATGCTGAACCTGAATGGTGGAACGATATTCTGACTAATACTGATAAGTTAAAAGTAACTGATAGCCATATTGAGGTTAATGATTTACCAGGTTTAGGGGTAACATTTATAGAAGAAGAAGCAAAGAAATACCTTAAAGAAGAAGATAAGGATTTTTTTGAAAATTAGTTTTTCAATCTAGCATTTTCTTTAATTGCATCTAAATTTACACAGTAAGGGGGAAAATCACCCCTTATGCCAGTAATGATGTTTTCAACACACATTAATGCCATTTTCATTCTTGTATCATGAGTAGCACTTGCTACATGAGGCATAATCAGACAATTGTTTAAAGACAATAATGGATGATTAGTAGGGATTGGTTCTGGTACAGTAACATCTAGTGCAGCTCCAGCAATTTCTTTGTTAATAAGAGCAGTATAAAGATCATCTTGATTTACAACTGGTCCCCTCGTAGTATTTATCAAAAAAGCAGAATTTTTCATAATCTTGAATTGTTTCATTGACATCATATTTGTTGTTGATTCATTCAAAGGATTATGTAGAGATACAAAATCTGATACAGAAAGTAAATCATCTAAAGAATTTAGATATTTTGCTCCAAATTCATCTTTTCTTTTGTTTCTATTATGATAAACAACTTTCATATTAAATCCATTTGCTCGTTTAGCCATTTCACTTCCAATTCTCCCCATACCCACAATTCCTAATGTTTTATGATGTATATCAGTCGCTAAATATCCTAAGGGATCAAAATCTCCCCACTCACCATTTTTAACAATATTTGGCAAATCATGGGTACGTCGTGCTAAGGTTGCTAAAAGAGAGAAAGCTTCATCAGCTGTACTTTCAGAAAGAATACCTGGGGTGTTACATATAGCAATTCCTAATTTTGACGCAGAAGAAACATCTATGTTGTCGTAACCAACACCGAATTCACTTATAACCTTTAGTTTTGGAGCTAAAGAAAGAAACTCTTCATCAATTTCATTAGTGATGTGTGCATACATTCCATCAATATCTTTTACAGCCTCTAGAAGTTCCGATCTAGTTGGAGATTCAGGTTTATCCCATACTATTACTTCAGCTCCAATATTATTTAATATCTCTATTGCCTCTGGGAAAGTTCTTCGTGTTACTAATATTTTCATTAAATTCTTTACTTATATTTTGGTGCGGGAGGTGGGAGTCGAACCCACACGTCTTTTGGACACATGATCCTAAGTCAAGCGCGTCTGCCATTTCGCCACTCCCGCAATTATCATTACAAGTAATTATTTTACAAAAAAATTAACTATTTTTGTTTCCAATCAGAACTTATTTGAGACCAAATTTCACTAATCTCTTTAATAATATCTTCTGATAATTCTAAATTAGATTGCATGATTTTAATATTTTTTTTCAAGTGAGATAAATTTTGTGTACCTACTATCGCAGTTTGAACTTCCTTATGAAAAAGCGTAAATTTTAGAGCTAAAAAAATATAATCTTCAGGGTAATCTAATTCAGTAATTAGAGATATCATTTCCTTTGCTCTTTCAAAATATTCAAAAGTATACTCGGGTATGTGAGAATATATGGCTGTTTTTTTTTCTGTGCCCCATACCGCATTTGCTAAGGGTCTTTTAATAATTAATCCTAAATTTCTTTTTTTGATTTCATCAAATAATTTAAATTTAGCATATTGATCTACCAAATTAAAACTTGTTTGAATAGTATCAAATAAGCCACTTGTTATAGCCCATATAACATTTTCATTATTACCGCTGTAACCTAAAAATCTTATTTTACCTGCAGCTCTTGAATCTTGAAGTGCTCTTACAACATCACCTTTCTCTAGTGAAGATATGTCCGTCCCATGAAGCTGCATAATATCTATATAATCTGTTTTCAGTAATCTTAATGATTTATCAACAGAATCAGTAATAGAATCATAAGTACACTCATTACCCAATATAGAATGACCCGTTTTCGAAGCTAAAATGAATTCCGACCTTCTATGTGAAAGATGATCACCAATTATTTGTTCACTAATACCATATGATGAAGCTGTATCAATGAAATTAATACCATTATCAATTGAAAAATTAAAAATATCAGAAATTAATTTATTGTCTTTAATTGATAAATTAAACCCTATTTCAGAAGTACCAAAACCTAACCTAGAAATCTTTAAGCCTGTTTTGCCTAATATATTTGTTTGCATAAATTGCCTTATTTTATAAAAATTTTATACAAACAGGAGAAGGTATTTCCAAATTATATCCAGTATCTGAAAGAGAACCATCATCATTAATTTTTAGCGTAGCAATATTACTAGTATCTTGATTGGCAACAAATAAAAACTTGCCATCAGGTGAGGTGGCAAAATTTCTTGGGGTTTCACCCAAAGATGAATGATGACCAATATTAATTAGAGTATTTTTAGATTCATCAAATTTAAAAATTGCTATTGAATCATGACCTCTATTAGAACCATAAACATAATTACCATCGATAGATGTATGAATATCTGCCGTCCATGAATCACCAATAAAATCATCTGGTAAAGTATCAACTGATTCAATCAAATTAAGGGAGCCATCTTTACCTAGGTCATATGATGATACAGAACCTCCAAGTTCATTTATTACAAACACTTTACGGTTGTTTGGATGAAAAGTAAAGTGTCTAGGCCCTATACCTGGCTTAACATTAATTATTGAATTTTCGTTTAAAGATAATTTATTTTTTTCATAATTTATTTCATACTTGAAAATTTTATCTAAGCCTAAATCACATACATAAGCGTATTTTCCTGATTGATCAATATTTACTGAATGGGCATGAGCAGCTTCTTGACGATTTTTATTTATTGAGCTTCCCTCATGTTGAATAAAATCTGATAATTCTGAAATTGATCCATCCCCATTTAATGGAAATACACTCACACTGCCTCCAGCATAATTTGCTGTTATTAATATTGAATCGGAAGGATCAGAGTTAATATGACAAGGTCCAGTACCCTTTGTCATCTGCTTATTTATAAATTTAAGGCTTCCATTTTCACTGTTTATTTCAAAAGATGTTACACTACCTGTTCTTTCTGAGGTTACTTCTGAAACTGAATATAAGTATTTTTTCGAAGAAGAAATATGCACGAATGAAGGATTTGTTACATCAACATCTTTTGTAGATGAAATAATAGAAATTTCACCAGTATTTGAATCAATAGAAGCTGTATAAATACCATCACTAAAAACATTACTGTTTTTACTTTTTCCTCCACCTAATCCACCTTGAGTATAAGTTCCAATAAACGCTTTATAATTATTCATAAGTCTCCTTTTTATTTAAATTATTAAATCTTCATCTATTTCTACACCAAGACCAGGCTTGGATGGAAGATTCATATAACCATCTTTATCTATTGTAGGGTAATTTTTCATAATTGAAAATTTATGCGTATAAGAACCAATTGGTGGATCATGTAGTAATTCCATAAAAGGTGCATTATTCCATGAAGCAACTAAATGCATATGAGCTATAACTCCTATACCACCTCCTCCGTGATGTGGAACAATTTTCTTCCCATACATTTCAGCTAATACACCAATTTTTCTAAGTTGAGTTATTCCACCTAAAACCATACTTTCTGGTTGAAGAACTTGATATGAATTTTTTTCACAAAACAACAAGAAGTCATTCATTATAATATTATTTTCTCCACCTGCAATCCGTAGATTAACTTTTGAAGCAAGCTCTGATAAAGCGTCAAAATCATATCTATATAAAGGTTCTTCTAGCCAGTATATATCAAAGTCCTCTAATTCCTTAGCTGTCTCATAGGCTCGCTTAAAATCCCACTTTACACCTTTTTGATATCTTACTGTTGATTGAGCTTGATTAGCATCAACCATAATTGTCATATCTTTACCAACTGCTAACCGAACTTTTTCTACAGTTTTAATATCCTCTTGAATAGAATCATGATGAAGTCTTAATTTTATAGCTTTCCAACCTTCTTGATATAATTTCTTTGCCATTTCTGCTCTTTCATCTGGATTAGATAAAATTATCATACTTGCATAAGGAATGAGCTTATTTCTATTACCGCCCCAAATTTTGTACAATGGCAGATTAGAAAGCTTGCCAAGTATATCCCACAATGCTATATCTACCCCTGCCATACCTTGGTACGGAAGTGAATAACCTTGTAATAGATTTGCAGAGTGTAATTCAATTTCAAGTGGGTCCTTACCAATTAAATATTTACGAACAGGGTCTAAAAAAATTGGGTTCAAAGAAGTACCAATACCATAAACATCAGAGTCTGTTTCTATTTTTATTATTGATCCTCCACCCTTCTCAAAAGAAGATAATTGTCCTGGACTCCAAGCTGGTTCAATTTCACCAATTTTTTCTGTAACACGCAGATTAATAATCTTAACGTCTGTTATTTTTACATTTTTCATAAAAAAATTACCTTCACTCAAATTAAATATATAATCTATATCATAATATATAAAATGTAAAAATTTAACAAGAAAGAATAAAATGAATCCAGTAATAAAAAATAAAAATAATTATGAGAATCCAATATTATCTATTGAGGATAAAGTTGGTGAGTATGTAATGCTTTATGTTGTTCACAAAAAAGGAGAAAGCAGCCCAGATCATACCCACCCATGGGAGCATCAAGCTTATATCACTACAGGAGAGGGTGTATTAGTATGTAATGGAGAAGAATTTCCCATAAAAGAAGGTGATTGCATACTAGTTCCAGCAAATCAAAGACACCAATTTATAAATAGAGGCGAAAAAAATCTCGAAAGAGTAACAATTAATCCAAGAAATTCAGTTGAAAATTAGTAGCTTTCTTTAGCCCCTTTTTCGGCAGAAATTTTCCATGCCTGGCCTAGAGACTCAACTGAAACATTAGGATCACGTGCAGCATTTATAACGATAGACTCTTGTTCAGCTAAAGAATTAGCTAATAAAGGAATTTTCCCAACTACATCATGTGGAATTTTTATAACACCATGAATATCTGCTGCGATTATATCTCCTGGCTTAATGTAAACTCCTCCCACGTCAACAGGTATGTTGTAATCAATAGCATGAACATACCCATGTGACACCAAAACTTCTTTCGACCAAAATGGAAAACCAAGTTCTTCAGCTTCTTTAAGATCTCTAACTCCACCATCCGTAACTGCTCCAACACATCCTAAACCTTTAGCTATATTCCCTTGCACCTCACCCCAATAAGACCCTATAGTATTAGGATAATCTAAATCATGCAAAACTACCATTCTTGGGCCTGGGATAGAAGTAATAGCTTTATAGTAATCTGTTCTTTCCAATGCACTAGGTGACTTATGTCTTGCTGAAATTACACCTGTTACAGCATTACCAACATAAGTTTTATTTATAGTAGTCTGAGACTTAATTTCTGGTCTCAAGAATCCTTCAGTTCGAGGTAAAATTTCAAGCAATTCTAATGCATTAGCAATTGTAGGAGTATCTATTGATTCAAGCTTTTTTAGCAGTTCTTTAGATAAATGCGATTTTATTTCTGACATAAAAATTCCTTTAATGATATAAATAATCTAATTATATTAACATTAACTAATAAATTAAAACAGATATTAAAATTATTAAATCGTAAAAAGAATTTTATGAAAAAAATATTGGAGATAAATTTCAAATGAATGGAAATGAATTTGTAGCAAAAATACTTAAGGAAGAAGGAATTGAGCAAATAACATGCTTTCCTAGCAATAATATCATTGAAGCTGTTGCAAAAGAAGGTATTAGGCCTTATATGTTTAGGCACGAAAGAGGAGCTATAATGGCAGCAGATGGTTATAGCAGGTTAAAAAATAGAAAAAAATTTGGTGTAGTAGCGGTTCAATTTGCAGCTGGGGCTGAAAATTCTCTGGGAGGTATATCTCAAGCGTTTGGAGACAATGTTCCTATTCTAATTTTACCTGGAGGATACCCAATAGAAAGAAGAAATACTAGGCCTAATTTTTCTGCAACTAATTCTTGGAAAAATGTTGTAAAATCTGCAGAAGCAATAGATACTCCATCACAAATAAAAGATGTAATGAGAAGAGCATTTAATGCACTTAAAAATGGTAATCCTGGCCCAGTTGTTGTAGAAATGACCATGGATATTTGTGAAATGGAAGTACCAGCTGAACACTTAAATTACTCATCTCCTAAAATGTCCTTATCTGTTCCATCAGTCAGCGATATTAAAAATACTGTAAAAGAATTACTTAGCGCAAAATTACCAATGATATGGTCAGGTTCAGGTGTTCTTTTTTCAGATGCAACTAGAGAGTTGAGAGAATTGGCAGAATTATTAGATATACCTGTTTTTACAACTATGGAAGGTAAATCCTCATTTGATGAGAGACACCCATTATCATTGGGGGCTGGAAGTGGAGCAACAACTGGTCATGCATTTAAGTGGATTAATGAATCAGACGTGGTACTTGGTTTAGGTACAAGCCTATCGATAAATAATTACACTAGGACTATTCCTAATGGGAAAAAGTGCGTTATTCATAATACAATAAACCCCGAGGAAATAAACAAAGAAACTCCCTCAGATATTGGACTTATTGGTGATGCAAAATTGACTTTACAAATGATAATTCAAGAGGCTAAGAGTGCAATTGGTGAAAAAAATAGAAATACTGGGGTAAGAGAAAAAATTGCATATGAAAAAAATCAATGGCTCAAAGAGTGGAATCCTATACTTAACTCAGATGAGAATCCGATGAATCCTTATAGAATTATAAATGAAATAAATAAAAATATTGACCTTGAAAACAGTATAGTAACCCATGATGCTGGTGGCCCCAGAGATTGTATGGTTCCATTTTTTACAGCAACTAATCCCCATAGTTATATAGGTTGGGGAAAAACAACACATTTAGGTTTTGGAATACCATTAATGATTGGAGCTAAATTAGCTGAGCCAGATAAATTTTGTCTTAACTATATGGGTGATGGCGCGTGGGGAATGTCAGGTACAGACGTTGAATCTGCTACCAGATTAGGACTTCCTATAACTACTGTGCTACTTAATAATGGAGGCATGGCTACATATCCTGGTGGTTTCCCAACTGCTAGAGAACAATACGGTGTTTCTGAAATGATAGGTAATTATGCAAAAATAACCGAAGGTATGGGTGGACATGGTATTGAAGTATCTAGCCCGGATGAAATTGCTCCAGCTATCAAAAAAGCTCAAGAAATAAATGCCGAAGGTCAATCAGTATTAATTGATATTAAGTCAAATTATTATCATAAAAAATCAAATTTCAGATAAATCAATTAAATCTACTTAGTCTTAGGAATTCTAAATC
>MDSV01218449.1_pt1 | contig 13712 bp, 15 predicted proteins | sample 810851 | NCBI WGS metagenome assembly MDSV01 (sample SAMN05326640, study PRJNA326480) | marine metagenome | isolation source: seawater | place: Atlantic Ocean: North East | collected 2012 | reverse complement strand
GTTAATATCTGATTCCAAAAGACTTGCTGTTATTAATAAGGATTTAAAAAATATTAGCTTCCATAAGTTTGAAGAAATACCAGCGGGAGTATTACTATTTAAGGAATTAAGTATGAAAGGCATAAAAATAATTAAACTTGAGAGAAATGAAAATACTCTTACTGCCCACTTGATAGATACAAAGTTCAAAGATCAAGGGTTTATAAAAATATTATTTGAACTCGAGCCATTGAAAATGAAAAAATGGACGATTTTGAAAAAAGATAATAGCAAAACTGAAGTCTTTTTTGATAATCTTTTATTTAACAATAAAATCTCCTCGAAACTATATGATATTGAAAAGGAAGATCCGAGAAATATCCCTTTTAGTATTAATTAGGATTTAATTTTTTAAAAAATATTTTTTATTAATTTGAACTAGTATTTTAGGCTTATTTGGATCTTTTTCAATTTTTCTTCTAAGTCTATATATTAGTGATTCGAGTGTATGTGTATAAAGATCAGTTTTATGATTCCATACAGTAGCTAGAATATTAGACTTGGTAGCGCCGCTTTTTTGTTTTATTATAAACATTATTAATTTGCTCTCTAAGTCTGTTAGCTTAATAGTCGTTCCTTTTTTTTTATCTTCAAATTTTAAACTCTTAGGATAATAAATCAGGTTTCCAAATCTTATTGTCTCTTTTGATATATTTATGCTTTTTTTTAAATTACTAAGAGCCTTAAGGAGTTCATTAAATGATATTGGTTCTGATAGAGTTTTTAAGCCATCTGTTTTGTCAGGTATTTTGATATCTTTATTAAAAATACACAGAACTTTACAATTCTTATTTTTACTTTTCAAAAGCGTTAATAATTTATTTAAAATTTTCTCGGAATCAATTTCTAATATTAAAATTCCTTTTTGGGATAAGGCATTTTCTATAAGAGAAGAGTCTAACTTTATTATACTCTCAAATCCCTCTTGCCTTAATAGCTTTATTAATTCAGAAAAGTGCAAATTTCTTTTAAATATAGCTGTTATACGAGACATTTTTGTCATATTGTTTTAATAGTGACAAATCTATACGTTTTTAAAACAAAAAAAAAAAATACAGCAAACTTAATTTTTGGCGAAAAAAGAATTCCTTGCTTTGTCGGAAAGAACGGCATTGGAAGAAAAACTAGGGAAGGCGATAAAATTACCCCTATTGGAGTATACAAATTACTAAAAGTTTTTTACAGACAAGATAGAATCAAAATTCCTCAGACTAAGATTCCTAGAGAGAGAATCAAAAAAAATTCTTATTGGTGTGTGGATTCTAAAAATTGTTTTTATAACTGCTATATACAAAAACGAATTAATCTCTTTTATGAAAATCTTTATAGAAAAGATGATCTTTACGATATTTTTATTACATGTGACTATAACATTGGCCCAACTAAAAAGTTTAAAGGAAGCGCTATATTTGTTCATTGTTCTAATGAAATGACAAAATTCACAGAGGGATGCATTGCTTTAGAGAAAAAATATTTTTTAGAAATATTAAAATTTATTGGACCGTTATCTAAGCTGATAATTCACTAGCCTCTTTTACCAAAAATACCTGTTCCAACCCTTACATATGTTGCTCCATGTCTGATAGCAGTTTTATAATCAGAGCTCATTCCCATACTTAAGTGTTTCAAGCCAAAATCATTACACATTTTTTTCATTGATTTAAAAAAAATTGTTGAATCTTTATCGAATGGAGGAATACACATTAAACCGACTACATTCAAATTTAAATCATTAACACACCACTCTACGAATTTTCCAGTGACACCTGTTTCTAATCCACTTTTTTGAATTTCGTTTCCAATATTGACTTGAACAAAAAATTTTTTTCTCTCTTGGATCAAATCATCTTTCAAGGTATTTGAAATTTTAATGGCAATTTTTTCTCTATCTATTGTCTGAAGAACATCAAATATTTTTAATGCTTGCTTTACTTTATTAGATTGCAAAGGGCCAATTAGATGAAGTTCAATGTTTTGATTTCTTGATTTTAATAGATCCCATTTTTGAGTTGCTTCTTGAACTTTATTTTCACCAAAAATTTTATGACCTTCATCAATTAATATTTGTATATCCTCAATTGGAAAGGTTTTTGAAACTGCGATAAGTTTGGCATTTGAACAATTTAGATTTGAATCCTTCTTAATTGAGTCAATTTGACTTATAATTTTTTTGTAATTTGTTATTATTTCACTCATAAATATGTGTAACACTAAAAACAAAAAATTTTTAGATATTCCAAATAAATGGTTTTTCTTTAATCCTACAGTAGTTTCTAGTAAAAAAATTTTCTACAAAATAACAAATAAAATTGGTGTTGTCTTTTTTTTTGAAAATCTAACGCTAGATAAATTTTTCAAACTAATTGAGCCATATGTATTATGGTGTAACAAAAATAAAATAAAGTTTATTATCCCATATTCCGTATATTGGGCCAATAAATACAAAGCCTATGGAATTTTGCTGGATGCTAAGTGTAGAAAAAAAGATAAAAAAAAGACTCTAAAATTTTTGAGAAAAAAGTTTTTCTTTGCATCAAAAGTTCATAATGTTAGAGAAGCAATGAACATTCGCGATTTTACTGACCTAGTGTTTCTTACTCCCGTCTTTAAAACAAGATCCTATTTAAACAAAATTCCATTGACTAAATATATTTTCATCTCACTTTGTTTTTTTTTCAAAGAAAAGGTGATTTTTGTATTAGGTGGTGTAAATTATAAAAATTTTAATTTTATAAAAAATTCAAAAGTTTATGGTTTTGGGGCAATTAATTTTTTTAAAGACGGAAAATGAATTCTTATAATCCAACTAAAATAGAGAAAAAGTGGCAAGAAATCTGGCACAAAAATCGAACCTACACGGCAAAAGAAAATAAAAAACAACCCAAGTTTTACATTTTAGAGATGTTCCCTTATCCATCTGGTAACATCCATATGGGTCATTTAAGAAACTATACGATAGGTGACGTTATTTCAAGGTTTTACAAACTATTAAATTTTAATGTTTTACACCCAATGGGTTGGGATAGTTTTGGTATGCCTGCAGAAAATGCAGCTATAGAAAACAAAATAAGTCCAGGGGAGTGGACCAAGAAAAATATTAGCCACATGAAATCCCAGCTGATGAAAATTGGATTATCTCTTGATTGGGGTAGAGAAATATCCACTTGTGAAAAAAAATATTATAAACATCAACAACAAATTTTTATTGATTTCTTCAATAAAGGGCTTGTCTATAAAAAAGACAGCTTCGTAAATTGGGACCCGGTTGACAAAACTGTATTGGCAAATGAGCAGGTCATTGATGGAAAGGGTTGGCGTTCTGGAGTAACTGTGGAGAAAAAAAAATTATCTCAATGGTTTTTAAATATTTCAAAATTTTCAAATGAGCTTCTTAATGACTTAGAAAATCTCAAAGATTGGCCGGAAAAAGTAAAATTAATGCAAAATAATTGGATTGGATTATCTCAGGGTGCTGAAATAAAATTTAAAATAGTGGATTCAAGCTCAACAATTGATGTCTACACCACCAAACCAGAAACTTTGTTTGGTGCAAGTTTTATTGCACTATCGGTAGAACATGATTTAGCACAAAAGTTTAAAGATAGTGAAAAGTTTAAATCTTTCAGAGAAAATTGCTTAAAGCTTCAAGAAAAAAAAGATTTTGTCACTGACAAAATTGGATTTAACACTCAATTAAATGTAGAACATCCATTAATTAAAAACTGCAAACTACCAATATACTTTTCTAATTATGTTCTCATTAACTATGGAAATGGTGCTATTTTTGGGTGTCCTGCGCATGATGAAAGAGACTTTGAGTTTGCAAAAAAATATAAATTAAAAATAACTAGCATTATAAAAAATAAAAATAAGGAATTGCCGTATTGTGATTTCAAGGAAAGTGATACTTTAGATAATTCGAATTTTTTAAATGGATTGAAAAGTAAAGAAGCAAAAAAAACAATCTTGAAAAAGATAAAACAAGATAAAATTGGTTTTGAAGCATCTAAATTTAAACTAAAAGATTGGGGGGTTTCAAGACAACGGTTTTGGGGTTGTCCCATTCCCATAATTTACAGAGAAGATGGAGAAATCCTAACTGTTGATAAAAATCAACTACCAATCGAACTTCCAGAAGATACAGACTTTTCTGGGTCAGGAAATCCACTAGATTATCATCCGCAATGGAAGTATACAAAATGTTCAAAAAGCGGATTAAATGCTATTCGAGAAACGGACACTTTAGATACTTTTTTTGACTCATCATGGTATTTTTTGAGGTTCTGTTCACCAAATTCAAATGACGAGCCTTTCGATGAAAAAAATACATCTTATTGGATGCCAGTTGATCATTATATTGGAGGAATCGAACACGCTATACTTCACTTGTTATATTCTAGATTCTTTACAAGAGCATTAAGGGAATGTGGATATAAGATTCCAAAAGAACCTTTTTTAAAATTAGTTACTCAAGGAATGGTTTGTCATGAAACTTTTAAAACAAAAGCAAATAAATGGATAGAACCAGAAAAAGTTATTTTTGAAAATGACAAATACTGGACTAAATCAGGGGGTAAAAAAGTTGAATTAATTAAAGGAAGATCTGAAAAAATGAGCAAGTCAAAAAAGAATGTTGTAGACCCAGATTCAATTATTTTAAAATTTGGTGCAGATACTGCTAGATTATTTATGATCTCCGACTCTCCTCCAGAAAGGGATCTTGAATGGTCAATTGAAGGTGTGAAAGCTACTTATAAGTATTTGGACAAAACTTTTTTATTTTTATCAAAAAATCTTGTTTTTTCTAAAGATTTACGTGTATTTGAAAACTTTACTTCTAGTGAAAAAGAAATTTATAATTTCACAAATCAAATAATTGACTCATATACTTTAGATATAAAAAATTATAGATTTAACTCAGCTGTCGCAAAACTTCGCGAATTATCAAATAAATTAACAAAAAGTGAAGTAAGGCCAGAAATTTTTAATTTTTCCTGGTCAATTTATTTAAGATTAATTTATATAATAATTCCACATTATGCTCAAGAACTTGCATGTATCAGTGGTTTCAAAGGTTCTTTGGAGGATCTTGAATGGCCTGTTGCTGATTTAAGTACTTCCAGTCAAGAATCAGTAAAAATTGTTTTTCAAATTAATGGGAAAAAAAAGTCAATTTTAGAAACAAATAGAAATTCGACAAAAGAAGAAATAATTAAAACAATTCAGAATAATATATATAAAGATGATATAAAGGAGGTAAAAAAAATAATTTTTGTGCCCAACAAAATTATTAATTTCGTGATATGAAACTTAGATTTCTCTTTTTTATTTTAGTTTTAAGCATTAACTCTTGTGCGTATAAACCACTTTATAAAAAATCTCATGTTTTTCACCCTAATCAAGTTAATATTATAATTAAGTCAAAGGAAAATTACGGGAATAATGTCTCGATGATGAAGGCATATCTCAACCAAAAATTAAATAAAAAGGAAGCGAAACAGTCTAGCCTTAGACTTATTGTTTCAGTAAATAGAAATATTTCAAACTTGGGTATAAATAAAGATCTAAATTCTTATGCAAGAAGCCTTCAAATAAGCATTAAATATTCCTTTAAAGACAAAAAAGGTGAACTAACTTCTGGAAAATTAAAAAATAGCGCTAGTTTCTATTACACCAATAATAATTATGCAAATTTACAATCTCTAGAAGACGCATCTAATAAATTAATCAAGTCCTTATCTTATGATCTTGCCGATTTAATTCTAGCAGGTTCTTTTGAAAGAAAGGTTCGTCCATGATTATAAAGTTTGAAGATTTTAACGAAAATTTCCAAGAAAGATCGAATTTTAGCTTCTTTCTATTTCACGGCTCTAATTTTGGCAGAGTAAATGAATGTCTTGAAAGAATAATTAAATATCGAAAAGATATAGAAAATATTGATGTAATCAATATGAATACAGATGATTTTAAAAAAGGCGATTTATTTGAACTATGCTCCAAAATTTCTTCTCCAAATATTTTTGGAACAAACAGTATACTTTCAATTTATCTTAATAATGAAAAGTTAAATAAGGAGATTATCGAATGCTTATCTAATTTCCAAAATTCTCATCTCATAATCATTTTAAGATCATTGCAATTGTCCAATCGATCAACATTAAGATCTACCTTTGAAAAAAATAGAAACTTCTTAGTGGTTCCCTGTTACGACGAAACAAAGAGAGATAAAAATTTCTATATTTCTGGATTATTAAAAAAAGAAAAAATCAATATTGGGTATGATGAAATTAATATTATTTCTGATAAACTCTCGAATGATAGGTTGGAAATTAAAAATGAAATAGAGAAAATTATCGTGCTTTTAAAAGTCTTACCTGAAAAATCTTCTTACTCAAACTTTGTAGATTTTATTTCCGAATCTTTAGAAATTGACAACACAAAGTTTATAAATGATCTCGTTAATGGTAATAAAAAATCATTCATAAAAGAATACAATAAATTTACAAATTTTGGCAATGACAACATTAAACTTTTAACATATTTAATTGATCATTTGTTTAGATTAATGATAGTTAAAAAAAAGATGCAAGAAGGTAAAAGTCTAGATAAGTCTATGACTGAATTAAGGCCTCCAGTTTTTTTTAAATACAAAGAAGCATTCATTAATCAAGTTAAAAAATTTAAAGAGGAAGATTTAAATCAACTTATAAAAATATTTTTTCGTTGCAAAGAAAATATGATACAAAATACTAGTTCTTCCGGTTATAATTTTATGTTTGCCCTATTGGAGTTTTTCAAGTCGAAATATTCTTCAAAAATTGTTTGATTTTTATTCTTATTAAATCCTCACTTGAGTTTGTTTCAATTTTTAAAGACACTAATTTTTTATTAATTTTTGAATAACTAATTTGGTTTCTCCAGATTTTGCTAAATCTTTCCTCATTCATGCTTTCCCTTTGTAAAACTCGTTTCTTTTGAATTTCAAAGGGAACATAGGTATAAAAAATATAATCATATTTATTATCAAGTTTCTTTTCAAATAAGAGTGGGATGTCAAAAAAAAGTATTCTTTCTTTCTTGTTTGTTTTTAAAAATTTATCTTGAAGTTTCCAGATTTCAGGGTGTACAATTTTTTCTAATTTTTGTAGCTCTAACTTTTTCGAAAAAACTATATTTCCTAATTCTGTGTTATTTATATAACCCTCATTTGTGACAAGTTGTTTGTTCATATGCACAAACTCGTTTTTAATTTTTTTTATTATCTTTTTATATTTAAGAATTTTCTTAACCTCTTTATCAGATTCAAAAACTTTGTATCTCATTAGTTTTATAATTTTTGATACAGTTGTTTTGCCTGTACCTATATTTCCTGTAATGGCTATCTTAATCATCTTTTGTGAGAATCTCTTTTACATCAAGTATATCTTGTGTGCTTATATTTATATTAAACCATTTTTTAAAAGACTCGGCTGCCTGACGAATTAGCATATATATTCCATTAGAACAGTTAATTCCTTTTTCATCTGCTAATTTTAATAATCCAGTCTTACTGGGATTATAAATTATGTCATATATAAATGATTTTTTTGAAATTAAATCTATATTTAAGCATGCATTTTCATTTTCTTTCATTCCATATGAAGATGTATTAATAATTAAATCTATATTCTTTTTTGGTTGAAAACCCCAGTGTTTTACTTCGAATTTAGTTGAATTGAAACTTGAGAAGTGATTTTTTAATTCCACTGCAGCTGATTTCGTTCTATTAGAGATTTGAATTAAGTTAGGATTTAACTTTATGAGCTCTGATATTATTCCGAAGGCAGCGCCCCCAGCTCCTAAGCACAAAATACTAGAGTTCTTTGTTAACTTTAGTTTTAAATCTTTTTTAAGTGAGCTTACAAAACCAATTCCATCTGTGTTTGCACCAATGATTTTTTTGTTTTTCACAAATACAGTGTTAATTGCCATGCTGTCCTTAGCTGTGTAATCAATAACATCTACAAATTTTAATATTTCTTTTTTAAACGGGACGGTAACATTAAATCCTTTAATGGAGCCATCTTTTATCTTTTCGATCATGCTTGGTAAATCGGAAATTTCTAATTGTTTTTGTTGGTAAGTTGCGTCAAGAGAATATTTTTTTATCCAGTAATTATGAATTATTGGCGACTTCGAGTGTTTAATTGGGTTTCCAATTACAAATAGTTTATCCATTTATTGATAATTCCTTTAAAAAGTCTTTTAAAGGAAATCCTAAAATTGTCTCTTTATCTCCTGACTTTACTTCAATAAAGTTAAATTTATTGTTTTCCTCTATTTTATAAGAGCCCACAGTTGAAAGAACAGTTGTTTTATTATCTATAACATAATTATTTAAAATGTGATTTGGAATATCCTTAAAATATATTTCTGCGGATTTTACTTGTTCGAAAAAAAAGACACTCCTTTTAATTACATATATTGAACTATGTAAAGTATGAATCTTATTTTTTAGAAATACTAGATTTTCTTTTGCTTCTTTAATGCTTTTGGGCTTACTCATAATTTTATTATTACAAACTAAAACCTGGTCTGAACCTATTATCATATCCTTAGGGTATTTTATTTTTAACGATGATGATTTGAGTTTAGCAAGTTTGACAGCAAGGAATTCGGGGCTTAAATTTTCTTTTTTAACATCGTCTTCATTAATTAAGTGTTTTTCAAAATTAAAATCACTACAAAAAGTTTTAAAATATTGTATCCTCGTTTCACTTTCCGTTGCGAGGATAATCTTATAATTCTTTGTTGGTATCTTGTAAAAATTCATAAAATTTATTAGTTATTCTATTTACTTATTTTTTTATCCTCAGTCTAATTATGTTTATATCTTTTCAACAAATTTATCCACATAACTATAAATTTTTTTTCCCATTTATACAGTGTGAAATTAAAGGTTTTAAAGTTTTTTCCACAAAACTTTAACAAACTTATTACTTCATTTCTTGTTGGTTTTTTGTTAGTAATGTTTATCACCAATATTATAGGTACAACTACAACTACAACTATTCTTACATAAAAAATTATAGTAGAGGGGGATATGTGAATAAAAGGCGTATATGGTTAATGAGACAAGCTGGAAGATATCTTCCTGAATATAGAAAGATAAGAAAAAAAGAACGAAACTTTTTGGATTTATGTTTTTCACCTAAATTAGCTGCTGATATTTCCCTTCAGCCAATTAAAAGATTTGATTTTGATTTTATTATATTATTCTGTGATATTTTAGTTATACCTTACGCATTAGATCAAAAGGTAACATTTAAAAAAAATCATGGCCCTCTTCTTGATCCTGTTTCCTCAATTAATGATTTATCTTATAAAAATATGAATCAAAATATTAACAAAATTTCATCTGTTTTTGAGACTATAGATATACTTAACCAAAAAAAAGCTGGGAAAAATTTGATAGGGTTTTGTGGCGGCGTCTTTACAGTGCTAAACTATATGATTGAAGGAGGAACATCTAAGACACATTCAAAAATAAAAAGCTTTATAAAATTGGAAAAAAGAAAAGCCCTAGATTTGATTCAAATTGTATTAGAGTTAACTATAGAATATTTGAAGAAACAAATTGATCACGGGGTCGATCATATTCAAGTGTTCGAGTCTTGGGCCGGTTTATTGGATAATGAAGAATATAGGACATTTGTCATCGAACCAAATAAACAAATTAGTAAGAAAATTAGAGAATATTCACCGGAAACAAAAATCATTCATTTTCCAAGAGGATCGCGTAAGAATTATATAAATTTTCTAAACGAAGTTGAATGCGATGTAATTTCATTAGATAATGATTACCCAGAAGAACTTTTAAAGATAGTGAAGGAAAAAAAGATTATTATTCAAGGAAATCTAAACCCTTTAGATCTAGTAAGCGGAGGGTCAATGTTGCAAAAAAAAACACTGGAAATCCTTGAGAAATTTAAGGACACCGATCACATTTTTAATTTATCTCACGGAATATTACCAGAGACCCCAGTTGAAAATGTTGAGAAAATCGTTAACCTCGTAAAAAATTATGAATTTACCTAGTAAACACCCAAAAATACCTTCAAAAAAAACTGGATTATTGGTAGTAAATTTAGGTACACCAGAATCTACAAAGTGGTTTGATATTAGGAAGTATTTAAAAGAATTCTTATCCGATAGAAGGGTGATAGAAGTAAACCCAATCCTTTGGAAAGTAATATTGAATTTAATAATATTAACTTTCAGGCCGTCCAAAACATCAAAAGCATATAAAGAAATTTGGATGCAAAAAGAAAATATGTCGCCTCTAAGATATTACACTATAAGACAGGCAGAGAAACTCAAAAAAAGATTTAGCAAAAAGAAAGTCATTGTTGATTATGCAATGAGATACGGAGACCCAAGCATAAGAAGCAAAATAAAAAAAATTAAAGAAGAGGGATGTGAAAATATAATAATCTTGCCTTTATATCCACAATATGCAGCCGCAACGACTGCAACAGTTTGTGATGAGGTTTATAGATCTTTAATGAAAATGAGGTGGCAACCAAGTTTACAAATAATTCCACACTATGAGTCTAATCCGCTTTATATTAAAGCTTTAAAAAACAGTTTATTGAAAGCTTTAAAAAAAATAAAATGGAGGCCTGATGTAATAATAGCCTCTTATCATGGAATACCGAAAAAATATTTCGAAAAAGGAGATCCCTATCATTGCTACTGTCAAAAAACAACAAGACTGTTAGAGGAAGAGATACAAATTGGGATACCAATACAAACAACATTTCAATCAAGATTTGGGCCAGATGAATGGTTGCAACCTTACACAGACAAAACATTAGAAAACCTTCCAAAGGAAGGAAAAAAAAATATCTTTGTAATATGTCCTGGCTTCGCATCAGATTGTGTTGAAACTCTTGAGGAAATTGCAATTCAAGGAAAAGAAAGTTTTGAAGAAAATGGAGGAAGAAACTTTTACATGGTACCCTGCCTAAATGACGATTTTGACCATATAGAATTATTATCTTCTTTAATGAATAAATATATTAAGGAGTAAAGTTATATGGATGTAAGTTATTATAACCTCCTTAAATTTTTACACATAATTTTTGTAACAACTTGGATGGCAGGTCTTTTTTATATACCGAGATTATTTGTCTATCATTCAAAAGCGAAAAAAAATTCATCAGAATATCAAACCTTTATAGTAATGGAAAATAAATTAATGAAGTTTATAATGATACCGTCTTTGCTGTTTTCATGGTTGTTCGGAACATTATTAGTGATACATCTTCAAGCGTATAACGAAAAATGGTTGATATTAAAATTTGTAATAGTTTCAGTTATGACTATTTTTCATATGTATTGTGCAAGAATTAGAAAAAATTTCGAAGTATATAAAAATATAAATTCAGAAAAATTTTACAGACTAATTAATGAAATTCCAACTTTGCTATTTGTTGTAATTATTTTTTTAGTTGTTTTTAAACCATTTAATTGACAAAATTATCTGAATATTTTATAAAAGAGTTTCTTTTTTCCCCCTAAAAATTATGCACTTAAAAGACCTTAAATCCAAAAATCCCTCCGATTTATTAAAAATTGCAGAAGATCTCAAAATAGAGAATGCAGGAACGTTGAGAAAACAAGATATGATTTTTTCAATTCTCAAACAAATGGCATTAAATAACGATGCGATTTACGGTGAAGGTGTTTTGGAAATATTACAGGATGGCTTTGGTTTTCTTCGCTCACCAGATGCCAATTATCTTCCTGGACCGGACGATATATACGTGTCACCATCCCAAATCAAACAAAATAGCTTGCGAACAGGTGATACTGTAGAAGGTGAAATGCGATCACCAAGAGAGTCAGAGAGATATTTTGCTATTACTAAAATTGATAAAATTAATTTCGAGGATGTTCAAAAAACCAAACAAAGAATAAACTTTGACAATTTAACACCACTTTACCCAGAAAATAAATTGAAAATGGAAATTGAAGACCCAACCATAAAAGACACCACAAATAGAGTTATGGATCTTATTGCACCTCTCGGAAAAGGTCAACGAGCTCTGATTGTTGCCCCCCCCAGAACTGGTAAAACAGTAATGCTTCAGAATATCGCACACTCAATAACCACAAATCACCCAGAAGTTTATTTGATAGTTCTATTAATTGATGAGAGACCAGAAGAAGTTACAGATATGATAAGATCAGTCAAAGGAGAAGTTGTGTCTTCAACATTCGATGAACCAGCAGTAAGGCATGTTGCAGTTTCAGAGATGGTAATCTCTAAGGCAAAAAGGCTTGTTGAACATAAAAGAGACGTGGTTATTTTACTTGATTCTATTACAAGACTAGCAAGAGCATATAACACACAAGTCCCCAGCTCCGGAAAAGTATTAACCGGCGGAGTTGATGCAAATGCATTACAAAGACCGAAGAGATTCTTCGGAGCCGCAAGAAATATTGAAGAAGGCGGGTCTCTTACGATCATTGGAACAGCATTAGTTGATACTGGATCAAGGATGGATGAAGTTATATTTGAAGAATTCAAAGGAACGGGAAATTCAGAAATTATTTTAGACAGAAAATTATCTGATAAAAGAGTTTTCCCTTCTATAGATGTGACAAAATCAGGCACCAGAAAGGAAGAGCTTCTCGTTTCCAAAGAAGACCTTTCCAAAATGTGGATACTTAGAAAAATACTAATGCCAATGGGCGTTACTGATTCAATGGACTTTTTATTAGAAAAAATTAAAAACTCGAAAAATAATGGCGATTTCTTTGAATCAATGAACTCGTAGATGAAAATTATTAGCTGGAATGTAAATTCTGTAAGAGTCCGAATTGAAGCTATAAAAGAATTATTAGAAAAAGAAAAACCAGATATAGTTTGTTTGCAAGAAACTAAAGTAACTAATTCAGAATTTCCAAATAACATCTTCGAAAAAGTAGGATTTCATTCATATTTCAATGGGATCGCCTCATACAACGGTGTAGCAATTCTCACAAAGAAAAAGCCAATAAGAATTCAAACAGTAAATTTTTGTAACCAAAAAGATGCTAGACATATTTCTTTAGAATTAAATAATATCGAATTTATATCAATTTATGTTCCTGCGGGAGGAGACGAGCCCGACCCTTCGACCAACGAGAAATTTAAACATAAACTGGACTTTTTAAAAGAAATGTTAAAATTACTTTTAGAAAAAAGAAATAAAAGAATTATCCTATGTGGTGATTTAAATATTGCTCCACATGAGGACGATGTGTGGTCGCATAAAAGCTTAGCAAATGTAGTGAGCCACACGGAGATCGAAAGAAATAGTTTGAAAAATATTCTAAGTGAGTGCAATTTAACCGATTCAATACGATTTTTCCTTAACCCACCTATGAATATTTTTACTTGGTGGAGTTATCGATCTCCAAATTTTGAAACTAATAATAGAGGTAGAAGACTTGATCATATATTTACGTCATCTGTACTATCTAAAAATTTTAAATCTGCAAGAATCCTTCGAGATTTCAGAAAAAAAGAAAGACCATCCGACCATGTGCCAGTTTCTTTGGAATTGGAAAATTTTAACCTATAATTTTTCCAAGATTTTTTCCACCCAATAAATGAAAATGGAGGTGTGGAACTTCCTGGCCTC
>MDSV01226494.1_pt1 | contig 13713 bp, 12 predicted proteins | sample 810851 | NCBI WGS metagenome assembly MDSV01 (sample SAMN05326640, study PRJNA326480) | marine metagenome | isolation source: seawater | place: Atlantic Ocean: North East | collected 2012 | reverse complement strand
CTTTAAAGTTATTAATTAAAATTTACCAATATTTTTAGCATGATATTTAGCTAAATTTATACCAAAGTCAGTAGGAACTAATCCTGGAGATCGATCATATACTTTTTTCATCCCCATTCTATAAGCACAAATGCGTTTTCCATAGCAAATTAAAGAATTTATTGATTGCATAGAAAATACAATTGATGGAAGTATATTCTGATACATTAATCTAGCTTGATTAACTTTTTTTTGTTCCAGTAACTTATAAATTTTTATAAATATATCAGTTCCTTCTAGAGATGGTATTATACCCGAGCAACCTGCTAAAAAATTGTCAACAATTTCTAGCCCTCCCCTTCCGTTAAAAACTTTTAGATTTTTTGGATATTTTTTAATTTCCTCTCTTATATGTGTTGCGGAAGCCTCGCCTTTAATAGCTCTAAAATTATCAAATTTTTTATATATTTTTAAAATTTGTAATGAATCTAAACCAACACCTATATATTCCTTTGCGTTCTGTACGCCTACTAATGATCTATTATCTACAAATGTAATAATTTTATTAAAAAAATTAAAACAATCTTTATCGGTTGTATTTTTTTTTATCAATGGTTGAAAAACAATCCAGCTAGCATGATTGTGTTGTGCAACTTCAATTAGTTTTCTATATTCATTTATATTTTGCCCAGAAATTGTAACTACCAATGGAAATTTATGATTGGAATATTCCGTAACTATTTCAATTATTTTTTTCTTTTCTTTAAAATTTAGTTTGTTAACCTCAGTTGCAAGTCCCAAGCAAGCAATACCATGTGATCCAAGTTTTTTTATTAAAGATATTTGATCACGCATTGCATAAATATCAATTGAATTGTTTTTATTAAAAAAACAATAAGTCATTGGTATAATACCTTTAAGCATTTTATTTTAGTGACTATGTCTTTTAACTTCAGAGCCTCTTTTGCCTACAAGAAAATCTAAATCAGCACCTTTATCCGCCTGCATTACATGATCGATGTACATTTTTTGATAACCACCTTTTATTTCTGGCAGAATTGGCTGATAAATTTTTAACCTCTCAGTTATTACTTCATCAGTTACATCTAGATGCAATTTTCCATTTTCAACATCAACTTCTATTAAATCACCAGTTTGTACTGCTGCTAATGGTCCTTTTACTGCTGCTTCTGGGGAAGTATGGAGAATAACAGTTCCATATGCTGTTCCACTCATTCTGGCATCAGATATTCTAATCATATCTCTAATGCCTTTTTTTAAAATTTTTTGTGGAAGTCTCATATTTCCAACTTCAGCCATCCCAGGATAACCTTTTGGTCCACAATTTTTTAAAACCAAAATAGAATTTTCATCAACATCTAAACTAGGATCATCAATCTTTTCATGAAACTCTTCAACACTTTCAAAAACTACTGCTTTTCCTTTATGTTTCATTAATTCTGGACTTGCTGCTGAAGGTTTTAAAATTGCACCATCAGGAGCTATATTACCTTTTAAAATTTTTATTCCACCTTTTTTTACAAGAGGTGTTGCAAAATCTTTAATTACATCTTTATTCCAACATTCAGCGTTTAAATTATTTTCCTCAATAGTTTTGCCATTAACTGTAAGAGCATCTTTATTGAGTAAGTTTTTTTCTAAAAGTTGTTTAATTACAGCTGGAACTCCCCCTGCATAATAAAAATCTTCCATCAAATATTCTCCAGATGGCTGTAAATTTACGAGTGTAGGAATATCTTTTCCACATTTCTCCCAATCATCTAAAGATAAATCTATTTCGAGTCGTCCTGCTACTGCTGCAAGATGTATAACTGCATTTGTTGAACCTCCAATCGCACCATTAACTTTTATAGCATTCTCAAATGATTTTTTTGAAACAACTTTTGACATTATTAAATTTTCTTTAACCATTTCTACTATTCGTTTTCCTGACATGTGGGCAAGTGCATATCTTCTTGCATCAACAGCTGGTATTGCTGCATTATGAGGTAGTGCCATTCCTAATGCTTCAACCATACTTCCCATCGTAGAAGCTGTTCCCATAGTCATACAATTACCTTTTGATCTGCTCATAGAAATTTCTGCCGCTACAAAATCATCCTCTGTAATTTTTCCAGCATTCAAATCTGCATCTAATTGCCATACACCTGTTCCTGAACCTATAGTCTTACCTCTGTGATGACCATTTAACATTGGTCCTCCAGAAACACCTATTGTTGGTAAATCAACACTAGCAGCGCCCATAAGTAATGAAGGTGTAGTTTTGTCACAACCCATTAACAGCACAACTCCATCCATAGGATTGCCCCTGATTGCTTCTTCTACGTCCATACTTGCTAAATTGCGAAACAACATTGCAGTAGGTCTTAAATTTGATTCACTTGCAGAAAATACTGGGAATTCTAATGGAAATCCTCCAGCTTCATAAACTCCTTTTTTTACAGACTCCGCTATTTCTCTAAAATGTCCATTGCATGGAGTTAGCTCTGACCATGTATTGCAAATACCTATTACCGGCCTCCCATCAAATAGGTGGTTGGGATGTCCTTGGTTACGCATCCAACCGCGATGAATAAAAGTATCTCTTCGATGAGATTGAGAGTTATACCAATCCGATGATCTATATTTCTTTTTTTCTGACATAGTTAACTCTCTTTAACATAGAAAGAATAGCTTGCAATAATAGTTTAATCCAAACTTAATTTAGATTTATTATCTTGTAACCCTTGATAATTTGTATTTATAGCAAAAAGGCTACCATCCAAATCATTTTGATTTTTATCTTTATTCCTTGCAGTAGTTACAAATAGTGTTTTCATATCATTACCTCCAAAAACACAATTAGTAATATTTTTAACTGGCATTTCAATAATTTGATCTATAGCTCCTGAGGGGGTAAATCTGACAATGCAAGAACCTCCCCAACGGCAATTCCAAAGACATCCGTCTGTATCCATTGTTGATCCATCTGGGAAGCCTCGTTCAAATTTCGCAAAATCTTGCTTATTACTTAACTCACCAGTTAGTAAGTTAAAATCATAATTTATAATCATGCCATTTAGAGTATCAGTAAAATAAAATTTAGAATTATCTGGACTCCAAACAAAAGTATTTGGAATACCTAAATTTTCATCAATAATTTTTATATCCTTATTAATATCCACTCTGTAAAGTTTGCCTATATTTTTTTTTACAGGAATATTATTTCCAAACTTATCAAAATTATTTTGCATACTACCGCACCAAAATCTTCCTAAAGCATCAGAAGCGCCATCATTAGATCGTGTATCAATTATAGATTTTTCAATTTCAACTATTGTTTGAAAATTTTTTTTACTAAAATTGAATATATTTAAACCATTATTAGAAAGTAATATAATTTCATTTTTAGATTTTACTGATGATGCAGTTATAATTTCTGGAAATTCGAAAACTTCTTTTTTGTCACTACTAATATCTAATTTAAATAATTTAGAAATATATCCAATATCTAGCCAAAAAAGTTTTTGACTCTCTGATGACCAGGTTATTCCTTCCCCAAGAATATTTTTACATTTAAACAACAAATCTACTTTGTGCATAATTGATTAATTAGTTAATCTATCTATAAATAATGGGTTTTACTTTTAATTCTTTGCATTACATCTTTAGTTGCTTTTTCAGAACCATCATGAAAGGTGCCAAATAACTTATCCAAAAAATTTACTGTTCCACCAGCATAATTACATTCAAAGTATTTATGATGTAAGTAATGATCATATGCACCAATATGTATAGCTTTACCATTTTTAAAAACCATTTTTTCATACCCTGAATGTCCTGCATGTGGTGATAAACCCGCATGAAATATATGATACATTGCTATTAGAGGATGTGAGGGAATTATCCAATGAATTAAAACTCCTGAAAAGTATAGTATTAATTCAATCGGATGCATAGCCATTCCTGACCAAGGTCCAGGGTTTGAATTTAAATGATGAACTCTATGTGCAATTTTATATAGTGGCGCCCAGTGCAAGAGCCGATGTGTTAAATAAAAATGTATATCTCTTAAAATAGGGACAAAGAAAAACAAAAATAAACAATAAATTGGGTAAGCTTCCCAGTTTACAATTGGTATGAAATTATTTGCAAATGCCCAAAAAGTAATTACTTCATAAATTGTCCAAATTGGTAAAGCAAAAACAAAAACCCAAAATAAATTATCTTTGGTTTGATTTTGAAATAAAAATTTTGAATTATTACTTTCAAGAGGACGGCCATTAAATTTAAATGAATTTCCTTGAAATTTATAAACATAAAAATGCAGGTGGAATATACTTATATATATTAATATCAGTACAAAATTTCTCAAAAAAATAAAACTTAGCCAACCAATTTCTAAATTTTTCATAGACTCTAACGAAGGAGTTAGAAAAAACCAGCTAATAATTGCAATTGAAGCCCATATGAATTGCCATGGAAAAATATATCCGTTCCAACCGAATAAGAATTTAATAAACTTTATAGGTTGAAAAGGGATTATATATGGAGGGTTTATTTGAATTTTATCAGCCGGTATATAATTTCCTCTTTTATCTTTTACGCCAAACTTAGTATCATCCATAATTTAAACAAAGTAATATAAATAAGAATTTGAATTTATCCAATTTCTTAAATTTTATATTATTTTAAATAAATATTTAAAATTTTTTAACTATAAAAATGGCTTAAAGCATGGTTCCTGTTGATATCATTGGATATTTAATTGCATTATTATTGATAACGATATCATTTTCTGCTTATATTGATTTTAAAATTTTATTTATAAGGGAGGTATAAATGAAAAAAAATGATAAAAGTAAGTTAATCTTACCGCCATCAAAGAGTCCATTTAAAAATTTAACAAGAAGGGATTTTGTAAGAGCTTCTGCTATATTAGCTGGTGCTGGAGCATTATCAACTTTTAATGGATTACCTGTATTTGCAAAAGCAAATATGGATGAGCTTATGGAAATGTTCAAATCAGCTAATATAGATTGGAAACAAGCTAGTGGAACAGAAATTGTTGTGGGTGGATTACAACATCCTTGGTTTGAAAAACATTCACCATTCTTAGATTCTTTTACTGAACTAACGGGCATTACTGTTAAACAAGAAATTCAGTCAGACACTGAATATGTAACAGAAGTTCCAGTTAAATTAGGTGGTGGATCTACAACACCTGATGTTTACATGGTGTGGGCATTAGGTCAATCAGTTGCTGCTGGATGGCTTGAGCCACTTGATGGTTACTATAGTGATCCTAATCTTACTGATTTAGGTTGGTATAATTTAGAAGATGTTTTTAATAGTGCCAAAGCTTTTCCTGTGTGGGCAGCTGATAATGTCACTTATGCTATGTCAGTTACAGCTGAAGCTGAAACACTGTTTACAAACCAGGCTATGTTTAATCAGGCTGGTCTATCTATACCTAAAACTATGTCAGAATTATATGATGCAGCCGTTGCTTTAAATACTGGTGATCAAGCTGGTATCGTATTAAGAGGTAAAGCAGCTGGTGATGCAGTTGCATGGCCGGGAGGTGGTTTTATATTTTCTTACGGAGGAGCAATAGTAGATGCAAATGGTGAAATTGCATTTGACTCACCTGAAGCAATTGAAGCTATAGATATGTATGGTAAAATTTGTAGAGATGGAGGACCAATAGGAATTGGATCTTATCACTGGTTTGAGTGTCTTAGTGATTTTATGGAAGGTAAAAGTGCAATGGGCTTAGATTCAAGTAACTTTGCTACCGATTTTTCAAATCCTGAAAAAAGTAAAGTTGTTGACTCTGCTGTTTATGGAGCAATGCCTTCAGCACCAGGAATGTCTAATGCAAAACCAAATATGTGGCACTGGATGATTGGAATGAATGCTAAATCTGCACAGAAAACTGCAGCTTGGTTATTTATGCAATGGGTAACATCTCCACCAACATCATTGATGACATCTTCTTTGGGTCTTGCTACAACAAGAAAAAGTGCTTGGGGTTCTGGAGACTTTAAAGATACCTTTGGAGCTCAAGCTGCAACAGCATCTCTATCTAATCTTAGTAATGCTGATGGTGATTTATTCAAATATGCTTGGTTCCACCCAGAAGCAGGGGCTATTTTAGATCAAGTAGCAATAGCATTAAACTCTTCAATTAATGGTGAGAATGTTGAAAAAGTAGTTAAGAAAGCAGCTGATAAAGCAAGAAAAGCTATTTCATAACTTTTTAATTATAAAGGGTGTTTTATATAAACACCCTTTACTCAATATCTATATAATAAATAATTATGGAAATTCTCAATAATAAAAAGGTTTTTATAATTTTTATGCTATTGCCAACGACAATCCTTTTAATAGGATTAACAATATTTCCTTTTGTATTTGGATTAATTCTAGGTTTTACTGATTTTTCTTTGATTAGACCACAAAATGGTATGAGAGGTGTAGGTATCGAAAATTATATTGAAATTCTCACTACTGAAGAATTTTGGATATCCCTTAAGACAACAATTATATTTACTTTTTTTGCTGTGTCAGGGCAATTAATTTTAGGAACATTAATGGCTGTTATTCTTCATAACCATACTAAATCAGCACCAATATTAAGAGCTCTTTATCTTTTACCACTAGCTGTAACTCCTGTAGCAGCCACCTTCAGTTTTAGGATGTTGTTTAACCCATCATTAGGAGCATTTAATTATTTTTTAGAATTAGGGGGTTTTGCTCCACTTGCATGGTTATCAAAATCTGATTTAGCACTTATGTCATTAATAATTGTTGATGTATGGCAGTGGACTCCATTTATACTATTAATTGTAGCTGGTGGTTTAGCATCTTTGCCAAATGAACCTTTTGAATCTGCTAAAATAGATGGGGCTAATGAAGTACAAATATTTTTTCACCACACTTTACCTTTACTAAAACCATATTTGGCACTGGCAGTAATATTTAGAATAATTGATGCATTCAAAACATTTGATATAATTTATGTTTTGACTGGGGGTGGCCCTGGTATATCAACCAGAACACTTAATTTAATGGCTTATAGATATGGAATGGAATATCTAGAATTAGGTTATGCAGCAAGTTTTGCAATTATAATGCTTGTAATAATAATAGCATTTTCTCAATTTTTTTTAAGAAAAACTGATATTTATAAAACTAAAGTTGCAAGATTATGAATAAAAGCAATGTAATAAAAAAAATTTTTTCATATTTTTGTATTATTGTATTTGGTATTTGGTGTTTATTTCCAATTTATTGGTTGTTAGCAACATCATTAAAAACAAATTTACAAACAAATGCAGATCCACCTATATTTTTATTTAAACCAATTATTGATAATTATAGATTAATTGTGCAAGATCCTGAAATATGGCACGTTTTTTTTAACAGCCTAATAGTTGCAAGTGGCACAACAGTTTTATCATTATTTTTTGGAGTACCAGCAGCATATGTTTTAGCAAAATTTAAATTTAGAGGTAATTCCGATTATAGTTTTTGGATATTATCTACAAGAATGGCACCTCCAATAGCTATGTTAATACCATTTTATGTTATGTATAATAATATTGGTATTCTAGATACGCATATTGGACTTATCTTAGCGCATATAAGTTTAAACTTATCTCTTGTTGTATGGATAATGAGAGGATTCTTTGAAGATATGCCAAAAGAAATAGAAGAATCCTCTTATATAGATGGCGCTAGTTACATGAAAACATTTTATAATATTTCACTTCCCATTTCTAGAAATGGAGTAGTAGCTGTTGGTATTTTGTGTTTTTTATTTTCTTGGAATGAATTTCTTATGGCTTTAATATTAACAGATGATAACGCAAAAACTGTACCAGTTGGAATTTCTAAATTCGTTGGTTACCAATTAATCAAATGGGCGGAGTTAGCATCAGCTGCTATATTTATGATATTACCAATATTTATATTCTTAGTATTTTTTCAAAAACAACTAATTAGAGGGTTAACATTGGGGGCAATTAGATGACAATTCTAAAAACTAAATCAAAGTTAAAATTAATTGATATTTCTAAAAAATTTGATCAAACTGAAGTTTTAAAAAAAACTAATATAGAAGTAAAAGAAAAGGAATTTATTGTAATTTTAGGTCCTTCTGGATGTGGTAAAACTACTTTGTTAAGAATTATAGCTGGTTTAGAAAAACAAACATCAGGAGATATAATAATAGAAGATGTAAATGTAACAAAATTTGATCCTCAAAAAAGAGATGTATCAATGGTTTTTCAAAATTACGGTTTGTACCCTCATATGAAAGTTAGACAAAATCTAGAATATCCACTTAAAATACATAAAATAACAAATAGAGAAAAGATAATTTCAAAATGGTCAAGGAAAGTTAAAATAGAGGAATATTTAGATAGATACCCAAAACAATTATCAGGAGGTCAAAGGCAAAGAGTTGCTCTAGCTAGAGCACTTGTAAGAAATCCAAAAATACACTTAATGGATGAGCCTTTGTCAAATTTAGATGCTTCTTTGAGACTTGATATGCGTTCAGAATTAAAACATTTACATGAAGAATTAGGATCCACAATAATTTATGTAACCCATGATCAAATTGAAGCAATGACTCTTGCCTCAAGAATAATATTAATGAATAATGGTATAATTGAACAAATAGGCACGCCTGAAGAATTGTACTCATCACCTAATAATATTTTTGTTGGAGGATTTATTGGTTCTCCACCTATGAATTTTATTAAAGGAAAAATAAGCAATGGTTTGTTTAATTCCAAAATAATAAAAAACCTTCCAGTTAAAAACAATGACAATCGTGAAGTATATTTTGGTATTAGACCTGATGATTTTGAAATTAGCAGTGAAGAAAAATTTGACTTTAAGGCAAATGTATTTTCATCTGAATATTTGGGAGATGGATATCTTCTTACCATGAAAACTGATAATGAAAAGATATTAATAAAAACAGATCAATTAAATAATTTCAACACTTCTGAAATAATTCCAATTTCAATAAATAAAAACAAATTCCATTTATTTGATTCTGATTCTTCTAAGTCAATTGAAGGATAAAAAATGATTAAAATTTCCAATTATAATAATTCATTAAGTCTTGGAGTAAACCCTCAGGGAGGATCTTTAAGCTTTTTAAAGTTTAGAGATAAAAATAAAATATATGATATTTTAAGACCAGAAAGTAAAAATAAAAAAAATATAAACATTATTAAAACTGCAGGATTCCCTCTTACACCCTTTTGTAATAGAGTTGATAAAAATGCATTTACTTATAAAAAAAATAAATATTATCTTAAAAATAATACTAAATTAGGTAAATTTTATTTACATGGTGATGGCTGGTTAAATAAGTGGAAAATTATAAAAAAATCAAAAGATAAGGTTAGATTATCTTACACAAATAAACATTCTAAATTCACTCCTTATAATTATATATCAAATCAAGATTTAATTTTAAAAAAAAATTCATTAAGAATTGATTTATCAGTAAAAAATATAGGTAATATTGATTTACCTTTCGGTTTAGGATTTCACCCATATTTTCCTAAAAATAAATTTACTCTTTTAAAAGCAAAATCAAAAAAATATTGGATTGAAAATAATGATTATATTCCAACAAAAAGTAGATCTTTGTCAACTAAACTAAACTTTAACAATTATAATTTATTACCCTCTAAATGGACAAATAATTGTTTTGATTGCTGGGATAGTAATGCAAAAATTATATGGCCAGATAAAAAAATAATTCTTTCAATTAATGCTTCAGATAATTGTAAATTCTTTTTTTTACATGTATCAAGTAAGAAATTTGAGAAAAATTTTAAAAATGATTATTTTTGTTTTGAACCGATGACTCATTTAGTAAATGCTCATAATATTAAAAATAAAAAAGGATTAATAAATTTATCTAGAAATGAAATTATGAAAATTTCAATTTTAATGAAAATACAAAGAACAAATGATTAAATTTGATTATATTATAGTTGGTGGAGGAAGCTCTGGATGTGTGACTGCTAATAGGCTTGTAAATGAATTTTCTGCAAATGTATTGATTCTAGAGCAAGGATCATCTGATTGGAATCCAATGATACATATACCTTCCGGTTTTATTCCAATGTTGTCAGGAAGTCCTTATCATACTTTCCACAAAACTGTGCCTCAAAAACAATTAGGGGGAAGAGTTCATGAAATTGCACAAGGAAAAGTTCTAGGAGGTAGTAGCAGTATAAATGGATTAGTTTATATGAGAGGTTTACAGTCAGATTATAATGAATGGAAATCCTCTTGTAATAATGCAAAATGGGGATGGGAAGATATTTTACCTCATTTCATTCGTTTAGAAAATAATGAGAGAATTAATAATAAATATCATGGAATTAATGGGCGACTAAAAGTTTCAGATCCAAAATATATTTCTAAAGGTGCCTATTTATACATAAAAACTCTGCAAGAAATGGGAATAAAATATACAGATGATTTTAATGATGGAAACGCAAAAGGAGTTGGTTTCATGCAACTTACAACAGATGGAAATAAAAGATGTAGTGCTGTAGATGCATTTATAAATCCGATTAAGAAAAATAAAAAACTAAATATTAAAACAGGGGCAACTGTAACAAAATTATTGTTTCAAGATAAAAAAGTTATTGGTGTTGAATATTTTGAAAAAAATAAATTAAATAAAATATATTGTAATAACGAAGTAATATTAGCTTCAGGCTCTTTTCAAACACCAAAGATATTAATGTTATCAGGAATAGGTCCAGAAAATGAACTTGAAAAACATAATATTAAAATAAACAATAAACTAGAAGGGGTAGGTAAAAACTTACAAGATCATTTTGAAGTGCCTGTTGTTGCTAGAACAAAACCTGGATATGGATATTTTAAACAAGATAAAGGTCTAAAAAAATATATTAATGGACTTCAATATTTATTATTTAAATCAGGTCCTGTAATGTCAAATGGTTGTGAATCAGTTGCTTATTACAATCCTTTAAATGATAAAGAATTATCAAACGTTCAGCTTTTTTGTGTAATGCAAATGTATTTAGACCAAGACATAAAAAATATAAAACCAGATCATGGTGTAACTATTAATTCTAACCTTTTAAGGCCAAAATCGAAAGGGAGTGTTTCTCTTAAATCTAGTAATTTTAGAGATTTACCACTAATTAATTCAAATTATTTTTCAAATGATGAGGATATAAATATATTAATTGAAAGTTTAAATTTTGCAAAAAAAGTTATTAGAACAAAACCCTTATCAGAAATAGTTGAAGAAGAAATATTACCTGGAGAAAAAATTACTTCAAAAGAAAGCTTAATTGAGCATTGTAAAAAAACTGTAAAAACTGGTTGGCATCCTGTAGGAACATGTAAAATGGGAAATGAAAATGATCAATTATCAGTTGTAAGTCCAGATTTAAAAGTAAAAGGAATTGAAAACTTAAGGATTTTTGATGCCTCAGTTATGCCAAATATTGTAAGTGGAAATACAAACGCCCCTACTTTAGCTTTAGCTGATAGAGCAGTTGATATTTTACAAAAAAAAATTGAAATTTATTAGATTTTTTATAAGTAATTTTTACCTTTAATTCTTGTCATTACTTCTTTTGTTGCTTCATCTGTTCCATCATGGAAAGTTCCAAACAACTTATCTAAAAAACTAACATTACCACCTGAATAATTACACTCAAAATACTTGTGATGCAGATAGTGATTATAATCTCCTGTTGGTATAGATACCCCGTTTTTAAAAGTCATCTTTTCATAACCAGTGTGACCTGCAGTAGGTGCAATTCCAGCATGAAAGACGTGGAACATTGCAACTAAAGGATGCGATGGAATTATCCAATGAATTAATATTCCTGAAAAATATAATAAATGTTCAATAGGATGCATAGACATTCCTGACCAAGGTCCGGTGTTAGTATTACGATGATGAACGCTATGAGCAATTCTGTACAGAGGTCCCCAATGAAGTAAGCGATGCGTTAAGTAAAAATGTGCATCTCTAATGAATGGGACTAAAAAAAACATTAGGCAACAATAAACTGGATACAGTTCCCAACTTACATAAGGAATGATTTGATTTGCAAATGCCCACAAAGTTATAACCTCATAAGCAGTCCAAAATGGTATAGCACTACAAAAAGTATAAAATAAATTATCTTTTGTCTGGCTATTAAACAAAAACTTGGAACTATTTTCCTCAAGGGGTTTTGGATTATATTTAAAAGAACTACCTTGAGATTTAAAAGTATAAAATCTTAGATGAAAAAAGCCTGTATATATGAGAATTATAGCTGCATTTCTAAAAAAAATATATGCTATCCATCCAATTTCAAAATTTTTCATTGTATCCATTGCTGGAGTTAAAAAGAACCAAGTAAAAATTGTTATTAATGCAAATATTGCTTGCCAAGGAAAAATTAAACCTGGAAAAGCAAAAAAATGTTTAATAAACTTAATTGGTTGAAATGGAACAATATATGGCGGGTTTATAGGAACTTTACCAAAGGGCTTCCAGTTACCTCTTTTATCTCTTGTTCCATAATCTTCATCTTTTAAAGTTTTATTATTCATCAATTTAACTTCTTTTTTCTAAGTTATTTAAGAATATATCTAATTCATTTTCATTAATTTCAACTATATTTTTTTTATCTGGAAAAGTTCCAGAGTGAACATCTTCATAAAATTCTTGAAAAGCAGCCTCTCTTTCCTTTTGAAGACGGGAGAATTCCTTTTGAAAATCTCTATACTTTTTTGCATGTCGAGGAATGTGACCCTTGGTAGTTCCTAAAATGTCACATCCAAAAACATATTCCACATCACATCCTGGGCCGCTTCCCATTGACATAACTATTGGAGAGACTTTTTTTGAAATAGCCTCAGCAACCTTGTAAGGTACGCACTCCATTTCAATGGCAACTCCGCCTGCATCTTGAATTTTCAAGCAATTATCATAAACCATCATAGCATCATTTGCTGTTTTACCAACTGCAACAAAACCACCTGTCCATGTTCTTTTTGGAGGAACTAAACCTACATGTCCAAGACAAGGTATGCCTTCTTTATATAATTCTCTTATTAAATCAAAACGTGTATTGCAATAAAGCATATCAAATCCATGTTCTAAAATTTTAAAAGAAAATTTTTTCGCCTCATCAAATGTTGGAATAAAACTATCTGGAGCCCCACAATGCATAAAAGCAGTTGGTGCTGCTTCTCTCATTTTTATCAACTCTTCAAAATTTGGATGATCATCATCATTTTTATATTTTCCTGCAAGCCCTGTTGCCAACATTTCAAAACCAACTTTATCAGCTGCTAGAGCTTCTTCCTCATTTTTAATTAGTATACAAACTAACTTTTTGCTTCCTTTAAAATTATTTAAATCTTTTACAGTGATTTTTTTTCTCATAACTAACTTCCGCTTGGAACCTCAACATCAATGAAATAATTTTTATCTTTTGCCTGCTTAAATATTGCTGGTATTATAGCTTTATAAGCATCTATTACACCTCTTTTAGGATTAGGCATTTGATCTTTTATTTCTTGATGAAACTCTTTTAGGTTATGACATGGAATTTTTGGAAAAATGTGATGCTCAACATGATACTCCATCTTTGAATATAAAAAACTAAAAAAAGGATTTAAGATTACTGTGCGTGTACTTTTGCGATG
>MDSV01080003.1_pt1 | contig 13715 bp, 14 predicted proteins | sample 810851 | NCBI WGS metagenome assembly MDSV01 (sample SAMN05326640, study PRJNA326480) | marine metagenome | isolation source: seawater | place: Atlantic Ocean: North East | collected 2012 | reverse complement strand
TTCAGAGGATATTGCAAGAACTTGTCATGCTCATCCAACATTTTCAGAAGCTGTTAAAGAAGCAGCATTATCAGTAGATAAAAGAGCAATACACTCTTAGAGAATAGTTTTAACTTTACCTAATAAATTGGTATTGATTTCTTGATTTATAGTATTTTTGTTTAATAAAAATTGATGAAATAACTTACTTTTTAAACATTTAATTTTAATAATTTTTTATTTTAGTCTAATTCAAATTCATTTTTATAATTTTTTTTTAAATTTATATTCTGTTTTTTTTTATCTAAATAACAGTTGGCAATAACCAACTTATCTAAATCAGTTCCCATAAAGCAATTAAAAGCATCAAGGGGTGTATTTACTATAGGTTCTCCTCTAACATTGAAGGATGTGTTTACAATAACAGGACAATTTGTTTTTTCTTTAAACTTTTTTATTAATCTAAAGTATTTTTCATTAGTTTCTTTATGTATGGTTTGTATTCTTGCAGAATAATCCACATGAGTAACAGCTGGTATCTCTGATCTTTTTATATTTAATTTATCAATACCAAATAATTTTTTTTGGTCTTCAGTCATTTCTATGCTTTTTTCTTTATTAATTTTTGAAACCATTAGCATGTAAGGGCTGTCAATATTAATATCAAACCATTCTGGTAAATCCTCTCTTAATATTGATGGTGCAAATGGACGAAAACTTTCTCTAAATTTAACTTTTAAATTTAAATTTCTTTGCATTTTTTCTGATCTTGGATCGCCTAAAATAGACCTATTACCTAAAGCACGTGGTCCAAATTCCATTCTTCCTTGAAACCAACCAATCGCTTCTTCATGTGATAAATCTATAGCAACTTTATCTATTAATTCTTTATCAGTAAAAATTTCATATTTTGCTCCAGCTTTATTTAGTTGTTCTTCAATTTCTTTCTGTAAGAATTCAGGTCCAAGATAAGAGCCCTGCATGTCATCGTTTAAATTAACCTTTCTAGGATTATTTTGTTCAATGTGCCAAAAAGCTAATGCAGCACCTAAAGAACCTCCTGCATCACCAGATGCAGGTTGAACCCAAATTTTATCAAATATTTTTTCTTTTAATATTTTTCCGTTTGCAACACAATTAAGAGCAACACCACCAGCTAAACATAAATTTGATATATTAAACTCATCTTTTAAAGATTTAGTAAGTTTTATCATAATATCTTCAGTCACTTTTTGAATAGATGCTGCAATATCCATGTGGAATTGAGTTAATTTTTCATTTTTTGAGTCTCTAACTTTATGTCCAAATAACTTATCAAATTTATTATTTGTCATTGTTAAACCAGTTGCATAATTAAAATAAGACTGATCAAGATGAAATGATCCATCTATTTTTATATCTATCAAATTTTTTTTAATTAAATTTTCATAGATTGGAACCCCATAAGGAGCTAGCCCCATAAGCTTATATTCTCCACTATTTACTTTAAAACCTATGTAATAAGTAAAAGCAGAATAAAGCAATCCTAAAGAGTGAGGAAAATGAATTTCTTTTTTTATCTCTAAGTTATTTCCTTTACCAATGGCAACAGTAGTTGTTGCCCATTCTCCAACTCCGTCAGCAGTCAAAATTATAGCTTCTTCAAATGGAGAAGGGAAAAATGCACTAGCAGCATGACTTAAATGATGTTCAGAAAATTTAATTTTTGTAATTTCATTAAAACTATTGTCATGTCTTTTTAATTCATTAAATAGCATTTTTTTTTGAAATAATTTATCTCTTAACCAAAGAGGCATAGCCATACAAAATGATTTAAAACCTTTTGGTGCAAAAGCAACATAGGTTTCCAATAATCTTTCAAATTTTAAAAAGGGTTTTTCAAAAAAAATAATTTGATCAACATTATTAAGCTTAATATTTGCAAAATTTAAAACAAATTCAATCGCATGAAATGGATAACTGGAATCATGTTTTTTTCTTGTAAACCGTTCTTCTTGTGCGGCAGCTATTATTTTACCATCTTTTATAATACATGCTGCACTATCATGGTAAAAAGCTGAAATTCCTAAAATATTTGACACTTAAAAAATTGTATAAATAAATGGAGCTATAGCTGAGCCTTGAGATAAAATTATTAAACCCCCAAATAAAACCAATACCAATAATATTGGTAATAGCCAATATTTCTTTCTAATTTTTATAAATTGATAAAATTCTTTTATAAAATCCATATTTAAAATTGATTATCCATTTTACTCTTTATTTCATTTTTTTTAATCCAGTAAGTTTTTTTTTCATCTTTTTTTAAATTCAAAAAGTTTTTTCCTAATAATTTCATTATTATAGAAATTGGGGTAACAATTAAAAAAAAAACTACACCCATAATAATTGGTGACACAACATTACCCAATAAAATTCCAAATTTAAACCAAATTTTATTTAATGGACTTAAAATTTTTGAATTTAACAATCCTAAGGTCAAAAAAACTATTGAAATAAAAAACAACCAAATATTAATATTGCCATCATTAAATAACGGATATATTGAAATGATTAAAAAAAAAAATAAAAAAAACTATTCCAAAGCTTTTATTTGAAGAAATTTTAACATTATCTTTTTTCATAATATTTATTAATTTTATAATTTTTTGAAAAAAAATATATATATTTATTATTTTTGAGGAAATTAGCCAATATTTTTAAATAGAACAAAATTAAACATATTATCATGCGTATACATTAAGCTGGCTATTATAGACCTTATCCATGTAAAGAAGTAGCATTATCATTAGATAAAAGAGCAATACACTCTTAATTGTTGTTATCTATTACCCAATAATAATTAACTTATTTTTAGATTTAGATTATTGTTATTTAATAAAATTAAAAATGGAATAAAACAATTTTAAACATATGATAATAAGAAGAACCTAAATTAGAAATATATGTATAAAATTGGCATTATTGATACTATGAACAAAAGAGGAATTGAAACTTTAAAAGGTTATAAAGACTTTGATTGTGAAATTGTAACTGACCTTTCAAAAAAGAATCTTCTATTAAAGTTACCAGAATTTGATGGAATCACTCTTAGAAGAGGTATAATTGATAAGGAAATATTAGATAAATGTGACAAACTTAGGGTTATTGCGAGACATGGTGTTGGTTATGACAATGTTGACACAACATGTTTAAAAGAAAAAAATATTACCCTACTTGTAACTCACAACTCAACATCTACTTCACCAGCAGAACATATAATGTTTATGATTATAAATATTTATAAAGGCATTAGCATGTTTGATAAAATGGTAAGAGATGGAGATTTTGCTAAAGCAATATATTTAGAGATTGATAAAAATTTTGAGTTATTTAATAAAACAGTTTTAATTGTTGGTTTTGGTAGAATTGGTAAAAAATTAATTAAAAAGTGTCTAGGTTTTGGCATGAAGGTTATTGTTTTTGATCCTTATGTTGATGAAAAGGTCATAAAATCTTTTGGCGGTCTAAAAGTTAAAACTCTTAAGGAGGGTCTAATAAAAACGGATATTTTGTCATTGAGCTTACCTTTAAATAATGAAACTAAAAACTTTATTACTTTAAGAGAGCTAAAACTCATGAAAAAAAACTCAATAATAATTAATACAGCAAGAGGTGGTATTGTTAATGAAAATGATTTAAATAAAGCACTTAATGATGGAATTATAGCGTTTGCAGGAGTTGATGTATTTGAAAAAGAACCACCTAATAAATCAAATCCTTTAATATCAAATAAAAAAGTAGTTTTAAGTCCACATGCAGCAACTTTTACAAAAGAGGGACTAGAGAGTATGGCAGTTGAGACAGCTCAAAATATGATAGATTTTTTTGAAAATAAAATTGAAGATACTAAAGTAGTTAAACTTTAACTTAATAAATTCAATTAAGTTAGTCACAAAATAAGATGTGGTTTAAAAAAAAATGTTTTAGTTATAAAAAAATAATAAATTTAGTTTTTAATTAAATTGTAAACATAGATATAAAAAATAACTAAATAAAAATTTTTCATTCGTGTTAATATATTTTATATTATATTAGCAAAAAAATTTTGCTAATTATCAAATGCTAAGTTATAAAGTTTTATTAATTACAAATTAAATGATCAGTTTAAAAAAAAATATCAATTTTGTTCCAAGATTACCACATTGGATATCTAATAGAGAAAAATTTTACACAATGGAGAGAAATGAAAGAGTAGAGGAGTTTCAAAGCAAACATTTAAAATCGTTATTTAGTTCAATTTCCTCTTTTGATTTAAGAACATATCCTGATCCTAAAAATATTTATTTTAAACTTTCTAAATGGCTGAAAGTAAAACCAGAAAATATATTTATATCAGATGGTGCAGATGGTGGATTATTAAGAATATTTAATGTCTTTGCTGATAAGGGAGATAAAATTTTAGCATTAGAACCGAGTTTCGCAATGTATCCTGTATACTGTCAAATGTTTAAGGCAAAATATCTACCTTTTAAATTAAAACTTTCTAATGATTTTGATTATTTTAAAGAATTGAAAAAAAAAATTTATAAAGATAGTCCTAAAATAATTTCATTAGCGAATCCAAATCAACCACTTGAAGCCATGTTAAAAATTGATGAGATTAAAATTATACTCAGAATCGCAAAAAAAATAAAATCATTAGTTGTAATAGACGAAGCTTATGCTCATTTTAATCATGTTAATACGGTTCCATTAATAAAAGACTATAATAATCTGATAGTTGTAAGAACATTTTCAAAGGCATTTGGATTAGCAGGAGCCAGAATTGGTTATACAGTAGCGAACAAAAAACTAATTAGTTTGTTGCAATCCATAAAACCAATTTATGAAGTAAATGGTGTTAATACAAGAATAATTGAATTTTTTTTAAAGAACATAAACATTATGAAACATCATGTAGATCAAATATCAAAATCAAGAGTATATTTTAAAAATTTCTTGAAAGATTTTAATATCAGAATGATTGGAAAATTTTCAAATACAGTTCTTTTTAAATTAGAATCGAAAAGGCAAGTTGATATTATGATAAAAAAATTATATCAAAAAAAATATATTATTAGACCAATGACAATTGATGGTGATGACAGGTATATCAGATGTACATTGGGACATGTTAAAACTATGAAACATTTTGTTAAAAATATGCAAAAAGTAATGAAATCTAAACAATTTAGAGAAAGTATATAATTTTATGTCTCAATGGGGAAAGCAAAATAGTGTTAATTTTTATCTAGAAAATAGGTGTCGAGTTAAGGATCTTTATCCATCAGAAATAAATTTGTTAAAAAAGATTAAAAAAAAGACAATTGTAAATATTTTAGATCTAGGCTGCGCAACTGGAGGATTTTATGAAATTTTTATTAAATTGTTTAATAAAAAAATTAAATATCATGGTTTAGATATAGAAAAAAAAATGATTTTAAATGCAAAAAAAAGATTCTCAAAAAATAAAAATATTAAATTTGATATATTAAAAAACATGAAATTAAATCAAAAAAATTCCATTTATGATTTAGTTTTTTCCACAGGAACTTTAAATCATAATAAAAACTATAAGACTATAATAAATGAGATGCTTAGAGTTTCTAAAAAATATATATTCATAGATTCTCCAAGAGTACATTTTGGTAAAGACTTTATTTCAAATTTAGATCTTACTAAAAGATTTCCATCAAATATTAAAAAAAAAAATTTAGTAAATAATTATACTATTAACTTAAAAGATTATTTATCTTATTTAAAAAAATCCTTAATTAAAAATAAAATAAATAAAACAACTTTTTATTTTGATAATTTACCTTACAAAAAAAGATATTTAGCTACGAATAAAAAAATATATTTCTTAACAATATTATGTGAAAAAACTAGTCAAAAAAATAAAATTTCGAATTATAATTTTTTGACAAAAAATAAAAAAGCTAAAAAATTATTTTTGGAAATATTTAAAGATACATAACAGATGAAAACAGCAATAATAATTGGTTATGGAGGCATGGGTAAAAGGTATCATTTAGCTTTGAAAAAATGCAATATCAAAGTTTTACAAATATATGACCCTAAAATTAAAAACAAATTTGTGGATAAAGTACCAATATATGGGAATTTAAAGGATTATAAAAAATTATCAGCGGACCTAGTTTGTGTTGCAGCTAATACGAAAAATAGATTTGAAATTACAAAAAATATTTTAAAAAAAAGTAATATTAAAAAAATCATTACTGAAAAACCTTTGTCAGTTTCTTACGAAAAGTGTTTATTTTTAAAAAAACTAATTGATAAAACAGATAAAAGACTTCTTGTAAACACTCACAGATCTTATTCTAAAAATTTTTTAATGATCAAAAATTTTTTTAAAAATAAAGATGAAAAGATATCACATATTTTTATAAATTCTCCTGCAGCAGGTATAGGCAATATGGGCTCGACCTTTTTTGATATTGTTCAATTTTTTATTGAAAAAAAACCAGATACTATTTATGCAAATTTAGATAAATCAAAAACTCCAAATCCAAGGGGAAAAATTTTTAAAGATCCAGGAGCTTTTGGAATAATAAATTATAAAGATCAAGCAAAAGTTTTTTTTGATTTAAGTGAGGATACCGGCTTACCATATAAAATAGTATTTAAATCAAAAAACTTTGAACTAAAATTCGATGAAATCAATAATCAGCTTTTTGTTGAGGAAAGACCAAAAAAATTAAGGATAAAACCTTTATATTATTATTTATTTAAGCCAAAAACATATAAAATAAAACTTGCACATAAATTTGACGTAGTAAATATGACCGCTGTTTGTATTAAAAAAATATTCTCAAAAAAATTTGATAAATCTAATTTTAATAGAAATTTAATCGTTTCCGAAATAATATCGGCAGTATTTGCTTCATCATACCAAAAAAAACTAATTAAATTTCCTCTTAATAAAAAATATCATAAGATAGAATGTAATTTTGCATGAACATTGCCATACTATTTGGAAGGAAAAACAGTAAAAGTGTTAGAAATAAGAATGTGCTCAAATTTTATGGAAAGCCAGCATTTAACTACCCTTTAGAAGCCGCTCTTAAAAATAAATTTATAAATAAGATTTATGTATCAACAGATAGCAGTGAAATTATAAATTTTTGTAAAAAAAAAAATTGTGCAATTATAAAAAGACCCAAGAAATTATGTTCTGATAGAGCTTTATTAGAAGATGCTATACAGCATGCCGTCAATTATTGTTTGAAAGAAAACAAAAAAGTTAAAAATTTTGTAATTTTACTTTGTAATTCCATTTGTGTCTCTTCTAAAGAATTAGATAAAGGTTTTCAAATTATGAAAAAATTTAAACCAGACTCCGTTACAACTATATCTGAATTTAACATGTTTTCACCAATCAGAGCAAAAAAAATTAGTGGTAATCTTTTGAATACTTATGTTCCAAATAGAGTAATGAGTAATTATACTGATCTATCATGCGATCGAGATAAAAGTGTTGATACTTTTTTTTGTACGGGTTCATTTACAATTTCTGCTGCAAATATTTTAACTAATTTAAAAAAAAATCCATTTCCTTTTAGATGGATTGGAAAAAAAACTAGATATGTAATTCAAGATAGTTGTGTTGGAGATATTGATTTTGAGTGGCAGATACCAGCTATAAAGTGGTGGTTAAAAAAAAATATTTTATAAATAAAAAATTAATTCATAATGAATTTTAAGGAATCTAATTAATTTATGAAAATTATTATAAATCCAAAATTTAGACAAAAGTTAAAATTTTTAGTTGTAAAAAAAAATCAAAACTGGAGAAGAATTTTTTTAAACTTATTTGAGTCAATAATTTTCAAAAATACAAAAAAAAAATATAAATATTCTTTTAACTGGCGGAAGTACTATTAAAAAGTTATATATTTTTTGGAGTAAAAATTTTAAATTTTACAAAAAAAATTTTAATTTTTTTGTTTCAGATGAAAGACTATTTGTTAACAATAAGAATACAAATAGCTATAATATTCAGAATAATTTTTTAATAAATTTAGCTAGATTTGAATATAAATTTTTCAAAATTAATTCTTATCCCAAAAGTATTTTAGATGAGCTAAATAATTATTCTTCAAAAATAAAAAAAATTGATATTGCAATTTTATCTCTTGGTAAAGATGGTCACTTGGCTTCCATATTTAATAGAAAAAAAAGATTAAAAAAAATTTTTTTTTGTGAAGTAAAAAATCGATACCCATTCAGAATTAGTGTAGGAATTAATGAGATTAAAAAAACAAAAGTTTTAATTATTCTTGTCGTTGGTTTTAAAAAAGGTAAGCAATTAAAAAAGTCACTTTCAAACAAGAATTCTATATTACATAGCATATTATCAAATAATAATAATTTTTTTTTGATAGATTATTTGGCTTATAAAGGGTACACCTGTTAAAAGATGAATATTGTAGTGTTCGGCGGAAGTGGTTTTCTTGGCTCTCACGTAGCAGATAAACTTACTGAAAAAAATCATAATGTAATAATTTTTGACAATAAAAAGTCTACATATCTTCAGAAAAATCAAAAAGAAATAATTGGAAATATTATAAATTTTGACGAAGTACTTAAAGCTACAGAAAATTCCGACCTTATTTATAATTTTTCTGCTATCGCTGATTTAAATGAAACTTCTGATAAAGCATTGGAAACAGTAGATGTAAACATTAAAGGTGCAGTTAATATTTTGGAAGCATGCAAAATAAATAAAATTAAAACGCACGTTTTTGCAAGTTCAGTTTATGTTAATAGTAAATCTGGTGGTTTTTATAAGTGTAGTAAGCTCGCAGTAGAAAATTACATTCATGAGTATTATAAAAAATATGATTTAAATTTTGTAATTTTTAGATATGGATCTTTATACGGTCCAAGATCTCCAAACAACAACGGATTAAAGAAGATTATAATAGATAGTTTACATCATAAAAAAGTTATTTATCATGGAAATAAAGAAACAATGCGTGATTATATTCATGTAGAAGATGCTGCGAATGCATCAGCAGAAGTAATTAATGGAAAATTTTTAAATGAAAAAATTAATTTGGTAGGAAAAAATACACTTAAAGTTTATGATTTACTTAAAATGTTAACTGAAATTTTAGACTATAAAAATGATGAAATAGAGTTTAAACAAATTGATAATCCAGATCATTATATACGCACACCTTACTCTTATGAGTCTAATCTAGGAAAAACTTATTCGCCAGAGAAGCATATTGATCTTGGTCAAGGTTTACTTCAATTGATTGAAGAAGTGAAAAAAAATAATTCCTAAGTTAAATCAAATGATGAATAATTTTTTAATTTTATATTTTTTTTATTCAGATAAATTAATATCTTTTTAAGTATAATTTTTGTATTTTTTAGGTCTTTCCTAACAAAAGCTGTTTTATTATTTTGATAAAATTTTAAATTCGCGTAGTGTTTTTTATTAACTTTGCCCATATCAAAACCAACGAGATTAATACTTTTCGGATTCATTCTCATTATTATAATTAATATAGTAAGCATACTTGTGCTGCCTGGATTGATGATAATATTTTTTGATAATAAACTTTCTAAGTTTTTAATTGGTAAAGTTAAAATCTTTGGACAAAAGATTGGAATTTTACCTTTAAAAATTGACAAAAAATTAAATTTTTTAAACACCACAGACGGTTTTGGATGAAAATATAATATTTGATTTTTTGACATAATAAGATCAATAACCCCTCTGTATTTCGATGTGCTTACTATACATTTTATTTTTTTTGGTAATTTATGGATAAAATCATTAATTCTTTGAACATCAGTTGTGGTAAAAAATATATTATTTCTTTTTTCAATCTTATTATGTATCTCATAGGATCCATTTATAAGTATAAAAGTACTATTTTTTATCTTATCAATTTTAAAATTGTTTAATGATGGTCCAGCACCTATAATATAAATATCTTTATAAGTAATTTTTTTTTTAAAAGAATCATAATAACGAATATAAGTTTGCTTAGAGTAATATTTTGAAATAAAAAAATAAATTGGTTCAAATAAATTATGAAAAAAATTTTTTAATGTCATATAAATAATCTTAAATTATCATTGTTTCGTAATTTTATATATCAGCTACTAGTAAGCTGCCAATATATTTTGAAATTAAATAGTTTTTTATTATATTTTTTAATTTATATTGGTAATTATTTACTTAGAAAAGAAGATCAAAACAAGATGCTTAAAGAAAATTATAAAGAAAGATATGAATTGGATTAAAATAATTTTTATTAACATTGTTATAACCTTTTCTTTATTAGGAATGATTTTAATGGCTCCCCCAATTGTCTACTCAATATATAAAATAGCAAAAAAACAAACTTTTAATTTTGATACCCAAGATGCACGATCATTTTTAGAATTATATGAGGAGTATGATTGGGTTGATCAGCATTTTCTTGAATTTGGAGAGCTACCAACTTCATATCATGATTATTTTGTTTGGCGCCGTAATGACTACAATGGAAGCACTATAAATATAAATAATGGTCTAAGAAAAACATCGAATTTAGTTAATGAAAATGATGAAATTCCTAAATATTGGTTTTTTGGAGGCTCTACAACTTGGGGAACAGGTGTCAACGATGAATATACATATCCATCTTTGTTTGCAAAGAAAACAAAAAGTCACGTAACTAACTTTGGTGAGTCAGGATATATTGCAAGGCAGTCATTAGCTTATCTCAATAATTATTTATTAAACCATGCAATTAATGATATGTCTAATATCAATGTTATTTTTTATGATGGTGTTAATGAAGTTTCTAATAGGTGCAGATGGGAAATCGATGGACTTGGAACAGGACGCGAGGCGCAAATAAAAGATAATTTAAAGAATTATGAACAATTTAGTTTCAGTAGAACATTTAATCAACTTCAATATCTTTTAACAAAAATAGCTCAAAAATTAACTAAAGATAATTTAGACCCAGCCTCAACTAATTCTTTGTATGATTGTGCATCAGACAAAAATCGCGCAAAAGAAGTGGCCAACACCCTAGTAGACACTTGGGAACTTGTATCGGAGATTGTAAAAAATCGAGGTGGAAAATTTATAGCTATTCTTCAGCCTGTAGCATTCTATGGAAACCCAGAGGTTGGTTATTTAGATTTAACAAGTTCAAAAAACCTTGCTGCACAATACAAAGCTATATATCCATTGATAATTGAAGCTGCGGCTAGAAGAAATATTAAATTTATTGACATGACAGGACTCTATGATCATTGTACAAATTGTTATATTGATTATTGCCACGTAGGTCCTCAGGGACATCAACGCCTGGTATCAAGTTTGATCTCTCATTTGAATTAATAAAAAAATAATTACTAAAAAGTTTGAGCAAGTCTAGCTATGAAACATATTTATAGAGAAATTCAATATTTTTTATACAGATAAAATTAAATTATATAAGAATCAAGTTACTTATTAATTTTTTTAATCATTGATAGTTATATCTATCAATAAGCTTTGTTCTTCTGAAAAATTGTGAATTAGACATTTTATAATACCTTTTAATTTTTTCTTTAAAAACTAATTCTTCTTTAAAATTATGATTTTGATATGAATAAATAAATTTGCTTAAATATCTTTTTAAAAAATTTTTATAAGGTATTTTATTATTCATAAATAAATACATTTTAGAATGAATAATTTTATGAGCATAGGGTTTTAAATAATAATTTTTATTATCATAAACTTTACGATTATTTATCAATTCAGAATTAAAAAGGGTTTTTGTATAATTACTTTCAAAATTACAAAAATTAGACAATTCATCAGTAAAATGATTTTTATTAAACTTTAAATCCTCAAAAAATAAATATTTTACATTACTACTTTCGAATTTATCCAATAATTTATTGTTAAGATAATTAAAATCATAGTATTTTAAAAAAAGTCTTAAAGGAAAATAAGTTTGATTATCCATAATATCTTTATCTAAAACATCAAAAATTGACTTAAATTTATATATATTCAAGAATTTAGAAATATTTTGATACGTATGATAATAAAATGATTTAATTAATTCAAATTGATCTCTTAATACTATCAAAAAATCTATTTTTACATTTTCAAAATTTCGATTTAACAGTATCTCTAGATATTTTAGATCTTTAAAATCATTAATTATATTTGAATAATTAGTATACGTTTCGGATGAAATAATATTTATTTTTTTTTCATCAAAATATTTTATCAAATTTTTATCAAATTTATTTATGTTTTTTTTTAAGTTATTATTGTAATTTTGATTAGCCATAAAATTTAAATCAGATTGAGTTATTTTTATATCATTTAAATTTAAAAAATTTTTAGGACCAAGAAAGCAAATTTGTTTGTGAATAGGAAAAATATGCTTTTGCAAAAAAGTAGATCCAGTTCTAGGATATCCTAAGTGAATAATAACTCTCATGTAATTTTAAGATTAACATACCATATTATGTAATTTTCTGAAAAGTATCATTTGATGATTTGAGTTGATATGTTTTAGATTATAAATAATACTAACATAACTATATTTTTTTATTAATATGTTACCTTTACTAATTTAGTTATTAAAATTATTAGCATGTTTTCAAAAGAATTATGTGCATCAGAGAAGATATAGTAGATCAACTTTAAATAAGAAAAGTAATTTAAAAAATATCAATACAATTCTAAATTATTTTCATATCATTAAAGTATGAAAGTACCGATTCTTTTACCAAATATATTTAATCATCCATTCACATATGAAAGTGATATCAAATTAAAAGTTGGTGATTATGTGGTAGTGCCTTTTGGTAAATCTAAAATAACAGGTGTTGTTTGGAATGAATTTGAAAAAAAAAATGATAGATATTTTAAAATAAAAAAAGTTTTAAAAAGATTAGACGTAGCTCCATTAAAAAAAAAAACAATTAAATTTCTTAACTGGTTTTCTGAATATAATCTAATTCCAAAAGGAATGGCGTTAAAGTTAGTTTTGTTAAGTAGTAATGTTGTAGAAAAAATTCAAAAAGATGATTATAAAATTTTTGAGTCTAGTATTAAACCAAATTCCATAAAACTTTCTGATGAACAAAAAAAATCTCTTAATAAAATGAATGATTCTAATCAAAAATTTAGAGTTCATGTTCTTCAAGGAACCACTGGTTCAGGGAAAACTATGGTTTATTTTGAGTCACTTAAAGTCATTATAAATAAAGGATTTCAAGGCTTAATCTTATTACCTGAGATTGGCTTAACAAGTCAATTTGAAAAAAAATTTATAGAATTCTTTGGTTTTACTCCTGCAGTTTGGCACTCTGCTATTACAAAAAAAAAAAAAAAATTATTTGGAGCGGAATTGCAAATGGAAAAATTAAAGTTGTCATAGGCGCAAGATCATCATTATTTTTACCATTTAAAAAATTAGGTTTAATTATTGTTGATGAAGAGCATGATCAATCTTACAAACAAGATGAAGGTGTCATCTATAACGCAAGAGATATGGCAATCTCAAGAGCATCATTTGAAAATATTCCTGTAAATTTGATAACAGCAGTTCCATCAATTGAAACATTCGAAAATATTAAAAAGGGAAAATATACTGTTTCTAAATTAAAACAACGTTATAAAAATGCATCTTTACCAAATTATGAAATAATTAATCTTAATGAAACTAAGT
>MDSV01148591.1_pt1 | contig 13717 bp, 18 predicted proteins | sample 810851 | NCBI WGS metagenome assembly MDSV01 (sample SAMN05326640, study PRJNA326480) | marine metagenome | isolation source: seawater | place: Atlantic Ocean: North East | collected 2012 | reverse complement strand
ATGAAAGATCACGGACTATTAGTAGAAAAATATCGTCCTACAAATTTAAATAATTATGTAGGTAATGAAAGTATTAAAAAATCAATATCAAATTATATTGGTCAAAATGATATTCAAAATTTAATATTTTATGGACCAGCAGGAACTGGTAAAACCACATTAGCAAAGTTAATTGTTAAAAATATTGATTGTGACCATCTTTATATTAATGCTTCAGATGAAAGAGGTATTGAAACAATTAGAGACAAAGTATCAGGATTTGCTAGTACAATGTCATTTAAACCTCTTAAAGTAGTTATCTTAGATGAAGCAGATTTTCTTACTATTCAAGCACAAGCATCTCTTCGTAATGTAATTGAAACATTTTCACGTACAACAAGATTTATTTTAACTTGTAATTTTATAGAGCGTATTATTGACCCTCTACAATCAAGATGCCAAACATTAAAAGTAGTTCCTCCTAATAAATTAGATATTCTTAAACATTTAGCAAAAGTAATTAAGAGAGAAAATATTAAAACCAATGAAGAGGATCTAAAAATTATTGTTGATAATAATTATCCTGATGTACGTAAAATGCTTAATACTATACAAGTATCTACAACAGATAATAAATTAAATTTGGATACAACAGCATTAGTATCATCTAATTATATTAAAGAAGTAATTAAAGAACTATCAGGTAGTAAATCTTGGATAAAAATAAGACAAATAATAGCAAATGCTAATGTAAAAGATTTTGAGGAATTATATCGTACTTTATATGATGATGCTTCAAAGTATGCCTCTGGTAAAGAAGGTATGGTTGCATTTCATATCAATGAATATTCTTATCAATCTAATTTTAGAATAGATAAAGAAATCAATTGTATGGCATTAATAAATCAATTAATTAAATTATAACATTGGATACAGAAGAAAGAAATATCCAGTATTTAAATCAAAAAGTAATTTATACTGATGATGGGAGATTACTAGATGAAGAAGGTAATGCTGTAATGATGGGTTGGGAAATTGATATAATGGAAGATATAGCTAAAATCTTATGTAAAAATAAAGGTAAAATTCTTAATGTTGGATTTGGGTTAGGACTTATTGATGAATTTATAGAATTAGAAAAACCTAAAGAACATTGGATAATTGAAGCTCACCCTGATGTTATTAATTATATGAAAAAAGAAGGTTGGGATAAAAAAGAAAATGTAATTTGTATTTTTGATAGATGGCAAAATGTAATAGATGATTTACCTTTATTTGATGGAATTTATTTTGATACATGGGAAGATAGTACAAATGAATTTAGCAAAAAAGTAGATAATATTTTAACCCCAGGAGGAAAATATACATTTTTCTCAGGTTTTAAAAATGATGTTGGATATTGGAAAGAAAAGGGGTATATTATAGATGAAATTAAAACAAAATTAAAAAATGTTTCTCATATGCAAAGAACTGATGGAAAAGTATATTGGGATCCTAGAATAAAAGAATTTATCCATCAAATTTTAACAAAACCAATTAATAATTAAATTTTAACAATTATGGCTGATCAAATAGCACAACCACAAGTAGACATAAAAAGTACTACACCATTCGAAACTCCAGAAGGTAATAAAATCTTCCAACAAGGAGTATTATTAAGAAAAGTATCTAAATTTGTAGCAGGTACTAATGAAGACGCAGTAATGCCAATTCCAGTATTTTATGATGCTGAAACTATGAAAATAGTAGGGATGACATTACCCCCAGATTTAAGAGATGAATATAAAGATGATATTATATAAATGAATATTTTTAATTGGTTGAATGAAATAACAGTTAAGAAAACTCCATCATCCCATTTTTCACAAGAAGATTGGGATGATTGGAATTCTTATATGGTTCATAGATTTTTATCTATGAATATGTCATATATTGATATAGTTAACTTAGCTCAAAAATTTCACCCAACTGATAAAATAGGAATTTATAATTTTTATAAGGATCTTTTACCTAAAAAGAAAATTTGGAACAAATATATCAAAAACCAAAATAAAAAGGATAATAAAGAAATTAGTAAAATAATAGCTAGTTATTTTAAAATTGGATTAGCTGATGCTATTTCGTATATTCCATCATTAGGTAAAGAGAATATATTAAATATTCTCATTGGAGTAGGATTAGAAAAAAAAGAAATTAATAAATTAATTAAAACAATATGATAGCAAATTTATACAATATGTTAAAAACATCAGCTGAAGCTGATAGACAAAAAGCATTACTTAGTATGGAATTATTAGCTAATCATGCAGCTGGTATTGGAGATCATTCAACGGGTGATTTTTATAAAAATGCTGAAGAAGCATTAAAAATGTTAGCATCTGCAGATGAAAGATTAGAAATATTAGATAAATACTTTTCAGCTAATGATACAAAAAAGGTAATTAATGAGTGATATAATTAAAAAATATGAAGAGGAAATGAGCGATAGAGAAATAATGAATGCAAAATTCCCCAAAACAATAGATCCATTAAAAAACAAACTTGATGAGTTTATTGATGATGAAGTAAATCAAACAATAACAATCTTTGAAGAAGAATATCCAGAATTATCTGAAGAATTTAAAAAAATTCAAGGAGAAATGTACGAATTGTTTGCTCGTAAACATATGGATTATGGATTAAATAACATTGCTCTAGGAGGTGATTTAAAAAACACAGCTGATAAAAAATTTTCATTAACAGGATTAGCAATTAGATTAACTGATAAAATTAGTAGATTAAAAAATCTTTTAACTAATGGTAAAAATTATGTTAAAGGAGAAGCTATGGAAGATACTTTTATTGATGTTGCTAATTATGGAATAATTGGTCTACTAGTAGGTAGAGATAAATGGAAAAAATAGAGTTTTGGCTAAAAAAATACCTGCAATAGTAAGGGATATAAGAAATAATCCCCCTCAACCTTTAAACTTTGCAACTGAGAAAAATATATCATATTCTCAGTTGTCTATGTTTACACAATGCCCTAAAAAATGGGCTCTTCAATATAGAGATGGTCATAAAACTAGTGAACAAAGTATTCATATGACTTTTGGAACTGCTTTACATGAAGTTTTACAACATTATTTAGATGTAATGTATGATAAAAGTGGAGCTGAGGCAGATAGGATTAATATTGAAGATTATTGGGAAAATACCTTAAGAGAATGCTATGCAGAAGATTATAAGAAGAATAAAAACAAACATTTTAGCACTCCAGAAGAATTAAGAGAATTTTATGATGATGGTATAGCTATATTACAATATTTTAAAAAGAAAAAAGGTGGGTATTTTAGTAAAAAAGGATGGTATTTAGTAGGATGTGAAATCCCTATAATAATTTCGCCTAATTTACGTCTTAACCGCGTTAAATACATGGGTTATTTAGATGTTGTATTATACCATGAACCCTCAAATACATTCAAGATAATCGACATAAAAACATCAACTAAAGGATGGAACAAATATGCTAAAAAGGATGAAAGTAAACAATTTCAATTAATATTATATAAACATTTCTTTAGTAAACAATATAATGTTCCTATAGAGAATATAGAAATTGAATTTTTTATAGTTAGAAGAAAAGTATATTTAGATGGAGATTATCCTCAAAAAAGAATACAAATATTTGAACCTGCATCTGGTAAAGTTAAAGTAAATAAAGCGACAAGAAACCTAAATGAATTTATAAATTTAGCATTTAATTTGGATGGGTCATATAAGGATACTATATTTAAGGCAAAACCAAGTAAGTGGAATTGTACATTTTGCCCTTTTAAAGAAAATAAAAAACTATGCGATGCTATTGGTAAAAATTTCTAATCTACATATATGTATAGACAAATATAACATTAAAAATAAAGATTATGGCAAATAATAAAGAAATGACACTAACAAGTGTAAAAGTAAAAGCAGATTTATTTGAAAATTTTAAAATTGAGTGTGTAAAAAGAAAATTTAGTTTTCAAAAATTAGCTGATCGTTCTTTATTTCTGTATCTTACTGATGAGGATTTTAGAAAAAAGATAAATTCTCAAGTAAGTATAGAATTAGAAAATTAATAATAAATTAAAAAAGTTTTTGAATATGAAAGAAGGTTACATCAAGCAAAAAGATAGAAAAAATATTTTATTGCTAACAGATGATATAAGAGTACACTCAGGTGTTGCTCAAATAGGTAGAGAAATAGTAACACATACTTGTCATCGTTATAATTGGATCCAATTAGCAGGAGCTATCAAACACCCCGATAAAGGAAGAATTCAAGATTTAAGTGAAGCTACTAACAAACAAACAGGTATAGATGATTCTAAAGTATTATTATATCCTTGTGATGGTTATGGTGATCCTAGATTATTAAGAGAAGTAATAAAGAGGGAAAAAATTGATGCTCTATTTTTAATAACAGATCCAAGATATTTCGAATGGTTGTTTCAAATAGAAAATGAAATAAGAAATCAAATTCCTATTGCATATTTAAATATTTGGGACGATTTACCAGCCCCAATGTATAATAGAGAATTTTATGATTCATGTGATGCTTTATTTGGTATATCTAAACAAACCAAAAATATAAATGAAATGGTTTTAGGAAAAGATGGAAAATCTAAAATTATTGAATATATTCCTCATGGGTTAAATCATAAAATTTTTAAACCTATAGATAAAGATGATAAAGATATCAAAGGGATTTTACAACATTTAACAGGTAATGAAAATCCAGATGAATTTTTTACATTATTTTTCAATTCAAGAAATATAAGAAGAAAAGCAATACCTGATACTATATTAGCTTGGAAATACTTTTTAGATGGTTTGGATAAAGATAAGAGAGCTAAATGTAGATTTATTTTACATACAAACGCAATAGATGAACATGGAACAGATCTACCAGCTGTTATAAGATTCTTATTCCCTGAAAATGATCATAATATAATCATATCAGGAAATAAATTAGTTACTGAACAAATGGCTTTGTTATATAACATAGCAGATGGAGTAATTCTTCTTTCATCAGCTGAAGGTTGGGGATTAGCTCTAACAGAAGCAATGTTAACAGGAACTCCTATTATAGCTAATGTAACAGGTGGTATGCAAGATCAAATGCGTTTTGAAGATGAAAATGGAGAATGGTATACCCCAAATCCAGATGTTCCTTCTAATCATAAACAAACTTACACTAAATGTGGTGAATGGGCATTACCTGTTTTCCCAACGAATTTATCATTAGTTGGATCGCCAAAAACACCTTATATCTATGATGATAGATGTAGTGCTGAAGATGCTGCGTTACAAATAAGAGCATTATATGATATGGGAGATAAAGAAAGAAAAAGAATTGGAGAATTAGGAAGAAAATGGGCTTTAAGTGATGAAGCTGGATTTACAGCAGAAAAAATGTCATCTAGAGTAGCAGAAGGAATGGATAAATTATTTGATAATTTTACTCCAAGAGAAAAATTCACTTTTACTAGTGATAAAGAACAAAGTAAAAAAGTTTTGAATCATAAATTAATATATTAATATGAAAAATACATTTATTATAAGTTGTCCAATAGATACCTACAGTGGGTATGGTGCTAGAGCTAGGGATTTTGTTAAAGCAATAATTGAAACAGATAAATATGATGTAAAAATATTATCTCAAAGATGGGGTAATACACCTGAGAATTTTCTTGAGGAAAATAAGGAAAAATGGGGCTTTTTAATAGAACATATTATCCCACAACTTGTAGAAAAGCCAGATTATTGGTGTCAAGTAACAGTACCAAATGAATTCCAACCAGTAGGAAAATATAATATTGGTTTAACAGCAGGAATTGAAACTACTGTTTGTGATGGTAGTTGGATTGAAGGGTGTAATCGTATGGATTTAATTCTTACTTCATCAGAACATTCTAAGAGAGTATTTGAAACGTGTGAATTTTATAAAGATGGAAATAAAGATGAGATAATTAAATTATCAAAACCTGTAAAGGTATTATTCGAAGGAATGGATTTGGATAATTATAAAATTACAAATAAATTTTCAAATAAAGAATTATTTAATCATATAAATGATATACCAGAAGATTATGCTTATTTAATGGTGGGACATTGGATGCAAGGAGAAATAGGACATGATAGAAAAAATGTAGGATTATTAGTAAAAGCATTTTATGAATTATTTAAAGAATTTAAAACCAAACCAGCTTTAATTTTAAAAACATCTGTTGTAGGAGGTAGTTTAATGGATAAGGCAGAGGTTTTAAGAAGAATTAATTTAATTAAAGAAAGTGTTCCATCTAAAGATTTACCAACAGTATATTTACTTCATGGGGAATTTACAGATAAAGAAATGAATGAACTTTATAATCATCCAAAGGTTAAAACTATGGTTTGTTTAACTAAAGGAGAAGGATTTGGAAGACCATTATTAGAATTTAGTGCAATAGATAAACCTATTATTACAACATCATGGTCTGGTCATATAGATTTCTTAAGAGAAGGTAATGTTGGGTTTCTTAGTGGGGAATTAGAAGAAGTTCATGATTCAGCAGTGGTCAATAATATGCTTTTAAAACAATCAAAATGGTTTAAACCTAATTTAGGAGATTTAAAATATCTATTTAATGATACTTTTAATAATTATAAAGATTGGATAACTAAAGCAAAACGTCAAGGTAAAATTTCTAGAAAGGAATTTAATTATGAGGGTATGAAAGATTTAATAACTTCGATTTTTGATACATCCCTTCCAATCCTACCTAAAAAAATGGAATTAAAAATACCTGGGATGGATAAAATTAAAATGCCAAGTAAAATGAAGAAATTAAAAACATTGAAAAAAGTATAAAATGGTACAAGCAGATAAATTAATAAAATGTAATAGGTGTGGGGGTGATGCTTGTTATGTACAAGAAGTAAATAATATAAAATTATATTCATGTTATGGTTGTGGGTTTTGTACTTCCACTATGATGAAACAGGGGGAGAAGTTTTATGAGGAACAAATTGAAATTTTACCTGATTTATATAAAGCTTTACTAGGTGAAGATGATGAAGGAATGGTATGGATGCCCCAAACAGTAAATCTACCACAAAGTGGAATGGTATTTGCAGCTGTTGCTAGAGACCATGGTGTAGTAAATGAAACACCTTCACAAAATAATTATGAATGGGCAGCTGTTAAAGCTATCCCAATACCAGAAGAAGATAGAGAAAAATACCCAATTCCTCACAAAAAAGGAGAATTTTATGAATGGAGAATGGATATGACAACCGAAAAAAGATTCCCACATAATGATTTTGTTGAGGCATTAGATTATATAAATGTGTTCAGCCATGAAAATGATAAATAAAATAAGAGATTTGATCTCATCTAAAAAACCTAAAAAATTTAAGAAAGCTGTAGTAACAGGAGGACTTGGTTTTATAGGATCCCATATAGTAGATAAACTTGCAGATAATGATGAATTTGATGAAATTATAGTTATTGATAATCAATCATCGGAAGTTCATGAAGAATTTTATTTTAATAAAAGTTGGAAAGTTAGAAATTTTATATTTGATATATCAGATTTTGAAATGATTAAACCTTTATTTAAGGATGCTGATATTGTTTTTCACTGTGCCGCTGAATCTAGAATTCAACCTGCTATTAATAATCCAACATTAGCTGCTAGAACTAATGTAACAGGTACTTGTAATGTTTTACAAGCAGCAAGAGAAGCAGGATGTGATAGAGTTATTTATTCTTCAACTTCATCAGCTTATGGATTGAAGAATACCCCTCCATTAAAAGAAACAATGGAAAATGATTGTTTAAACCCATATTCAGTAACAAAAGTAGCTGGTGAGGAATTATGTAAAATGTATACTGAATTATTTGGATTAAAAACAATTATATTTAGATATTTTAATGTTTATGGAGATAGACAACCTCTTAAAGGACAATATGCCCCAGTTGTAGGTTTATTCTTAAAACAAAGATATGCAGGTAAAAAAATGACTGTTGTTGGAGATGGTTTACAAACTAGAGATTATACTAATGTTGCTGATGTTGTTAATGCAAATATTTTAGCTATGGATTGTAAGGAAGGATTTGGTGAAATTTATAATGTAGGAACAGGAAAAAGTCATAGTATAATGGATATAGTAAAACTTATCGGGGGCAAATACACAAATATCCCAGAACGAATAGGTGAAAGTAGACATACTAAAGCCAACACTAAAAAAATCCAAAAGATATTAAATTGGAAACCTACAGTAAAATTAGAAGATTATCTAAGAACTGAGGTTGGGTTATTAAAATAACTTTCATATATTTACATCATGAAAATTAGTTATGCAATCACAGTTTGTAATGAATTTATTGAAATTCAAAATTTAATTCCATTTTTACTTGAACATAAAAGAAAAGATGACGAAATTGTTGTCTTATATGATTCAACAAATGGAGACCCAGAAATAGAAGAATATCTTAGAGCAAAGTCGGTTAATCCTTCATTTGCATGGTATAGTGGGGAATTTAAAAATCACTTCGCTGATTGGAAAAATTATTTAACTAGTTTATGTAAAGGAAATTGGATATTTCAAATTGATGCTGATGAAATGCCTAATGAATTACTTATAACTAATCTCCATAAAATTTTAATAGAAAATCCTAATAATGATGTTTATCTAGTTCCTAGAGTAAACACAGTTAAAGGATTAACAGATGAATATATTAAAAAATGGAATTGGAATGTTAATGGTAAAGGTTGGGTTAATTGGCCAGATTATCAATGGAGAATTTACAAAAATAATGATAAAATTAAGTGGGTAAATAAAGTACATGAGGTTTTAGAAGGTCATGAAATTTATGGTTCACTTCCTCCAATGGAAGATTTAGCATTATATCATCCAAAAGAAATTGAAAGACAAGTAAAACAAAACAATTATTATAGTACATTATGAGAAAATACTTACCTACTTTAAGTGAATTAGTTGATAGATTGTCTATTGTACAATTAAAAGAAGTATTCATTACTGAACATAAAGAAGAATATGCTAAAGAAATTGATGAAATAACTCATGATATAGAGGAGATATTAAATGATGAAAAAATCAGACTAACAGGTAAAGATATAAGAGCTATTGTTGTTTTATCTCAGATGAACTTACATATTTGGCATAATGAAACTAAATACAGAGCTGGAACTGGTGATGGTAATTTAGGATTAACTCATGGTTTAAATGGAATTAGAAACACAGCTAAAAATAAAATACAAGAAAATAGTGGAGGGAGAAAAGATTATAAAATTGATTGTATAGCAGCTGAATTTAAAGATTGGGAAGTAAGTTGGTAAGTATAATAATTCACATATTGCCCCAAGAAATAGATCAATTAGAACAAACACTAATAGCATTAAAAAAATGTAGTGTTAAAACTAATAAAGAATATTTAGTAGAAGTTGCATTAAATTGTAATCTTACAAACTGGAAAAAAAGTATTTTACCACAATATTTTTTTGTAAATAAGCTTTGTGAATTAGAAAATTTAACAAAAAGTTGGGCTAAAACTAATTTTCATACTAATGTTGATAATGAAATATTAGGTTGTACTGATCCTCGTAGAAATTGTACTCAATATGATACTGAAGCAACAATATGGTTAGATGTTGATATAGTATTTAGTGATACAATTTTAGGTCATTTAGAATTAGCTATTGATAGTATGGAAAAAGATTACTATGTAATTACTCCAGAAACAACAAGATTATGGGATAATACATGGGATGTTATTACAAATGAAAAAGCATTAAAAGAAGATGCTAATCATGAAAATTACTTTAATAGGGATCCTTATACTTCAACAGGATTAAAAGGTGAAGTACATTTGAAACCTATTAATACATTTAAATGGGCTGGTGGTTGGTTTACTTGTATTTCTTCTAAATTAGTTGAAAAAGTTAAAATACCTAAAGAAATGGGACCTTATTATCAGGATGATACCTTTTTAATGGTTTGTTATAATGAGCTAACAAGACTTGGATTATTAGATGTAAGTCAGTATGTTATGGTAAATGAAGTTATAATTGAAAATAATTTATTTAGATTCAATCCATATGATGGTTATTTAAATACTATAGATAAAAGAGAAGAATTTAAAAAAATAGCTAACGATAATTTTAAACCTTGTGTTGAAAAGACAATTAAAGAATTTATAAAAACATGAAAATAATTTCACATTTTATACCACAAGATAGATATGAAAGAAGATTAGGTAATATTGAAAGATTTAAAGATAAACCTATTACTATTTTTAATGATAAAATTGCTACTCCTGAGGAGCTAGCAATTAATCCTATTAATATATTATTAATAAATGAACCAAATGAATTTTTTGGATTTCATACTTATGCTAAACAGTATGGACATTTATACACAGCAGTATTAAGTTGGAATTCAGATATTGATTTACCTAATTCAGTTGTATTTCCTCATGGTGAAAGAAATTTGGATTTAGAATATTGTAAATCATTTGAAAATAGAGAAAGAGTATTTGAAGTTAATTTTTTAAGAGGGGTTTTAAATAAAATAGAAGGTCATCATTTAAGACATAGAATATTTGATAAAGAACCAGAAATAAAAATCCCACATAAGTGGTATCCTTATTTAAGTGATTTTAACCATGAAAAAAATAATAGACCAGATGGAGCTGATGCACCAAATGGTAACCCAATTGAAGGTGAAGGTAAAAAAGAATTATGGAATAGAAATGCTATGTTTCATGTAGGAGTAGAAAATTCAAGACATAATAATTACTATACAGATAAAATTATTGATTGTTTTTGTACTAAAACTATTCCACTTTATTGGGGAGCACCTGCTATTGGTGATTGGTATGATAGTAGAGGTGTGATTTCATTTGAGGATGAAAATGATTTAATTAATATTATTAATGCTTTAACACCTCAAGATTATTATGAAATGGAAGATTATGTAGACTTTAATTATAAGAGAGCATTAGAAAACAGTGATTTCTTTAAAAGAATAGAAGGATTTTTAGATGAATTAATTAAAATAAATAATTTATAATGAATATATTAGTAATAGGAGATAGTTGTATAGATGAATACATTTATTGTAAAACAAATAGGTTTTGTCCTGATGCCCCAGTACCTATTTTAAATCCTGAAGCATATGTTTCAACCCAAGGTATGGCTGGAAATGTAGCAGATAATTTAAAAGCATTAGGAGCTAATGTTGAGTTAATTACAAATGCTAATCAAATAAAAAAAACAAGATTTGTTGATAATAGAACAAATCATATGTTTATTAGAATTGATGAAGGAGAAAATGATATATTCCCAATAGAGGAAAAAACATTACAAAATATTAAATGGGAGGATTATGATGCTGTTGTTATGAGTGATTATGATAAAGGATTTCTAGATCATCCTACAATTCATTATATAGCTTCAAAACACCCATTAACATTTTTAGATACTAAAAAACCTATAGATGGTTGGACTACTAATGTTAAATTTATTAAAATTAATGAAGTAGAATTAGATCAAAGTATTGGATTTTTACATGATAATGAAGAAGAATACTCTAAAAAAGTAATTACAACATTAGGAAGTAAAGGGGCTACTTATGAAGGAATAACTTATCCTGTAGATGAAGTAGATGTTAGAGATACCAGCGGGGCTGGTGACACATTTTTGGCTGGCTTAGTATACGCCTATATAAAATGTACTATAGGCAGTTTTGACCTACAAATATCAGAGGCAATTAAATTTGCTAATAGATGTTCAACACAAATAGTCCAGAAAAAAGGTACTGCAAAAATTAATAAAAAAGAATTAGATGAAATACGAATATAGTAAATTATTAGGAATACCAGTAATCCAACCAGATATATTTTATGATTATAGGGGTGAATACATTGAAACTTGGAATATTGAAAATTATAAAATATTCGATATGGGTGGTAGTGAATTTAAACAAGATGATATTAGTACATCAGTAAAACATACATTAAGAGGATTACATGGTGATGATAAAACATGGAAGTTAGTATCATGTGTTTATGGATCATTATTACAAGTGGCTGTTGATATGAGAGCTAATAGCCAAACATTTATGGAATGGGAATTATTTTCAATAAATGATAAAAATAGAAAACAAATATTAATACCTCCTGGATTTGCTAATGGACATTTAGTAATGAGTGACTTTGGTATATTTTCTTATAAACAAACTACATTATATGGAGGACAAGGATCACAATTTACAGTTAAATGGAATGATCCTAAGTTAAATATTCCTTGGCCTATTGATAATCCTATATTATCTTCCCGAGATAAAAATGCAAAACTACTATGAAAGAACAAACATACTCAGTATTAATAACAGGTGGAGCAGGATATTTAGGTTCTGTACTAGTAGAATATCTATTAGGAAGTAATCACTCAGTAACAGTAATAGACAATTTAATGTATAAACAAACATCACTATTACAATTTTGTGATGTTGAAGATTTTGAATTTATTAAAGGTGATGTTACTGATAAAAAATTACTACAAAAATTAGTAAAACAACATGATGTTATAATTCCATTAGCTGCTATAGTAGGAGCCCCAGCTTGTGATGCTAATCCTGAATTAGCTGTTAAGATTAATTATAATCAAATTCAAGATATAGTAGATATTTTAAAACCTGACCAAAAGTTAATTATGCCTAACACTAATAGTCAGTATGGTAGTTCTAAAGATATTATAACAGAAGAAAGTCCATTTAACCCACTATCATTATATGCAAAAACTAAATGTGATGCTGAACAATATATTATGGATTGGGGAAATGGTATTTGTTTAAGATTAGCAACTGTATTTGGTGCTTCACCTAGAATGCGTACAGATTTACTAGTAAATGATTTTGTATATAAAACAATAACTGAAGGTGTATTAGTATTATTTCAATCTCAATTTAAGAGAAATTACATTCATGTAAGAGATATAGCAAGAACATTTTTATTTTGTATAGAAAATTATGATGCAATGAATGGAGAGGTATTTAATGTTGGGTTATCTAATGCTAATTTGAATAAAAGAGAACTTGCAGATACAATTAAAGAATATCATTCTAATCTTGTAATAATTGAAAATGATTTCTCATCCGATTTTGATAATAGAGATTATATTGTTTCAAATGAAAAATTAGAAAGTTATGGATGGAGACCTATATATTCAATAGAATCAGGTATTGTTGAGTTAAATAAAGCTTATAAAATGGTTATATCTGACAATAATAGAAAATATACAAATTTATAATATGAAAGTATTAGTAACAGGCTCTACTGGATTTGTAGGGAAACATTTAGTAAAAAGGTTAAAAAAAGAAGGACATGAAGTTATAGAAATTAATTCTACTAACTTTACTAGTATGTGGAATTTAGAAAAAAATTCTATTGAAGTAATAGTTCATTTAGCTGTTAAAACAGCAGCAGGAGGATATTGCCAACAATATCCAGGTGAACAATGGGTTATTAATAATAGTATTAATACAGATATGTTAGCTTATTGGGCTGATAATCAACAAAGAGCACATATGGTAACATTTGGTTCTTCTTGTGGTTATAATAATGATGTAGTTAAAACTGAAGATAATTATTTAAAAGATGAACCTGAAACTGGATATGAAGTATATGGTATGGTTAAACGTAATTTAT
>MDSV01241659.1_pt1 | contig 13719 bp, 26 predicted proteins | sample 810851 | NCBI WGS metagenome assembly MDSV01 (sample SAMN05326640, study PRJNA326480) | marine metagenome | isolation source: seawater | place: Atlantic Ocean: North East | collected 2012 | reverse complement strand
CAATCACATGAGTATGTGTTACCACGTTTAGATACTGTGAACATAGAGTCAGCGTCTTTATAGTCACTAAACTTAGAAATATCCCAAGCATCTTTTTTGCGTGTTTTACGCACTACATATGTCTCAGACATTAATGTACTGAGGTATCTGTATATATAACTACTTCAGCAGACTGATCTTCAAAGATAGTAATCTCTGCTGATCCATCTGTTAAGCCAGTGCGTTCTTCATCGTATAGCCACTGGACGAGAGCGTGTCTTACCTCGGCCTCGGTCATTGTATGTTTTTCTTCCATAAATTAGTTCCTCTGTTTTAATTCTATACGAATTTTCTACTTCCTGTCTGGAAGAAGAAGGCACTTGATACATAGTATAGTCAACTACATCGTAGCCTTTTTTACCTATATCAAGTGCCTTTTGAATAGTATTATCTATTTTCATGTTTAGTCTGTTTAACTCCGTCACTTCCGTGTAAAAATAAAAGTTTTAAGAAGGTAAAATAGTCCCGCAAATGCATTCTACGAATTTTGCCACCATCCCATATATATTTAGGCCAGTGTACTCTTTTTTTCATATCCATACGTCGCTTTGCATAAGGACGAAGACTCATAGTTCTCATAGACATAACTCCTCGTATGTTTCCTTCATGATTTTTATATATTACCAGAAAATTAAACAACTGGCAAGATTTAATCAGATTTATAGCCATACAAAGGTAAAACATACTCATCTGGAATTGGTGGGTTGATGTTGTTTATTAACTCATTTCTTATTCTTACACCAACGGCCTGATCCCAGGTGCCAAGAGCAAATATTCTTTTTCCTGCTGGCGGATTTGCTAAATATCCATCAGAAGAATCAAGTTGAAAAAATACACAATCTTTTTCTGCTTGATCAAGTAGTTTTTTACTTATATTTACTTCTTGGGTATAGGGAGCAAATACAGCGAACAGATAATATTTTCTATATTCTTTCTCTTGATATTTCCAAGAGCCGTCCCTATACAGATTCACAATGCTCTGCATGAGAGTAGGATTCATAAATCTATCCATATCTCCCATACGCAAATGTGCCTCAATCATGTTATCGTTAATAGTTTCATAACACGAACAACCAGTATAACCAGACAGATTAGCTTCTGTCCAATTTACAATGTTGTTAATTTGAGCACTGCCCACCTCATGAGTAACTGTTTCCCAAAAGTCAAACATCCCATCACGTAAAACATGGCCTTTAAATATTTCCATATATAACACACTACCGTCTTTCACAACACAATCATATGACAAATGCTCTCCCTTAAAATAGTTCATCCAAAAAAGCTCTGGGAGTAAATACTTCTCTAAATCTTTTTCATTATCTACTTTCCTACTCCCGTAACCTCCACCCATTAAATTTACAATGGGTTTTACTATCACAGGATATTCTGCGGGGTTAACTCCGTAAGGTCCACAAGAAATATCATTTATATCAGTTAATAATAATTTATCATAAATCCAACGATGCTCACAAAAATATTCCCACGCAGCATCATCTGTCGTGGGAATAATAACATCATCAATATTTAGGTTCTTATAGGCTTCAAATTTAGTGAAGTCGTAGTTTAGGGCGGGCATATCAATCTAGTAGTTTGTAAGGGTGTTGTCCTAAAAGGTTAAGAATTTTAGTTTTTTGTGCATCTGTCATAGGTTCGTTATAGCCCACAACTTCATTCATCTTATAGCTTAAGATAATATAATCAAGTAATCTTTTGAAAAACATAATTATGCGTCCCACCTTTGAAATCCGAATCTTATTTCATTAAAAGTGCCATCTTTATTTAAATAGCCCAATCTTTTTAGTTCTGCTCTAGCTCTATATTCTCCAGCTCTCGCAAGATATTCTCCAACTTTAGTAAAAAAACTAGCAATACGATCACACACTTCACAAGTAAAGTGATTAATCTGAGTTATAGTTGTCATTAGTTAAATCTCCTTTCATAAAATAATAACCAAACCTTTTCAGCATTTGATTATGTAAGTATTATATATTAAAAACTGAGGGCATGCAACCTTTAATCTTTTTGCACTGCAACAAAACTCCGTTAACTCATAGCAGTTATGCAATTTTTGCATACCTAGTCATCAAACGGTCATTCTCTAATTAGCTTTACGGATTTATTTCTATCTGGAAAATAATCCTGCTGAGTGCCTTCTCTATATAAATCTAGAGTAATGCAGTGTAGTCCACCGTCCCAGAAACGTCTATGTCGCCAAGGAATTAAAATAGGCTCCATTTTATGTTTTTTCAAAAAATTTATAGTTCTTGTATTAGTTAGATCATTTACACATACATGGTGTTCATCTAAAACTAATACATTTACATCAAAAGCTGTTACTCTAGAATCCCCTGTCCAAAGCCCTAACCACATGTCAACAAAGTTTCTAAATTCTTCGTTATCCACACTCTCAGGGACCCAATACTTTTTTTCTCTAATATTATTCAGTTTAGATTCAACGAAAAGTCTCCAGTGTTTCCTATCATCCATCGCACTATCCACAACATGCACTTCCCATCCAGGAAAAGAATCTTCGTAAATATTAGCAGGTAGTTTACTAACTATAACTCCTTCTTTGAGAGTATGAAATACTCCATCAGAGTGCCCTCCTAAACTTACTTCGTTAATCCTGCTATTCCAGTATTTTTTAATATCTGTCTTATCTAAAATAATACCTTCTACATATAAATCATTACCTACCACTGTTATACAAGGGGCATCAAGAGTACTTCCGTCAAAAACTCCTGTTAAATCAACACCTTTAGCACGCAAAAAACTATTATGAATTTTCTCTGTTAAATTAACATTCATTATAGGGTGCTTCTCATCACAGTATTTTTTCAAAGCGATTGAAATAGATGGGTGATCTTTTCTATTAGTGAACACTAGAGTATTACCCATTACAAGTTGACAATCTCTAGGTTGTAAGGGCGATCTTGGAACTCCTTGTGCAGTTACCCCAATTCCATATTTATATCCGTCATAATTAACTCCTCTGGTATAACCAACACCAAAGTTAATGCGCCCTTCTTCATTCATATAATTAAGAATATCGTCTTTAGGATTCATGGGGCACCGTAAAACAGTGCATCCAAAGTCTTTGAGTACATTTTCAAAATAATCTAAATCTTCTAAAGTTTCTTCAGTTATACTAAGTAAACTATCTCGTAGTTTTGTATCTTTTATATTTCTATAAAATTCAAGGGGATAGCAATTTCCTAACATGACAACTTTAAGAGGGTCCCACTTATTCCATATATTAAATTTCATCTTATAAAAAGTTCCTTTTTGTATTCTTCAGAAAAACTTTTATAGTATTCCGTTTTTAGAAGTATCTCTCTAGCTTTTTCTATTTCTTTTCTTGATTGAATAAATACTAAAGCGTGCGTTCCTTGATTTACCAAAGAACTTCCTACTATCTCTTTTTCTTCGGGGTGGTCTACAAGCACTAAGTATGTACTATCGGTGTATTGTTTTGCTAAAGTATACAAATTTTCAAAAGTTACTGTCTTTGGATCTAATACAAAAATAATGACAGATTTACTAAACTTATTCTTTTGAGATAAATTTATTTTTAACTCCTCAACAGTCACTTCTAAAACATCAACCTTACCTTCTATCCAAGCTTTTTTTGCAAAAGGACAAGGAGATAAGTCATTAAAATCTGGATTATTTTTGTCTAAAAAATTAAAAATCCAATTTTCAATATCTTCATAACTAGTCATCAAATAGTTTTCTAGTAACACGACTCACGAAAAGTCCAATAGGTAAAATAAACACTACGAACAAAAAAATCGCGAAAACGCTACTTAACAACAGTTCCATTATATTGCTCCTTTTATTTTATCTACAATAAAATTTATTTCTTTATAATCCATATGGTTGTAAAAGGGTAACGCTAATGCTTTCTTGGAAACTTTATTTGTTACAAATAAATCCTCGCCATCATAATACTTCCTATAAGCAGTCATACGATGAACAGGAAGTTTCCAATAAGGTAATGCTTCTACTTCGTTCTCTTTTAATACTTTTTGAATTAAATTTCTTTCATTCATAAATATGGGCATTATATTAGAAACTGGATTAGAATATTTAGGAATTGTTAACGTAGTAATATTTTTACTTCTTAAAGCACTAATATATTCAGAAAACATTATTCTTTTCAAATTAAAAGTTTCTTGTATATTATCTAACATATATAACCCCAATAGAGCTTGAACCTCATTCATTTTACAGTTAAGTCCGATCTCTGCACAATCAGGTGCGCTAACAGGATTAATTCCAAAGTTTCTTAATTTTTTTATTTTTTCAACTAAATGTTCATCATTAGAAGTTACCATTCCTCCCTCTAAAGTAGGAAAAGCTTTTGTAGTATGAAAACTAAAAGCGTGCATCAAACAATTATTACCCACTAACCTATTATTCAATTTAGTTCCAAACGCTTGAGCAGAGTCTATAATCACTGGAATTTTATAATTTTTACTTATATTATTTAACTCTTTATAGTTACAAGGTAGACCATACAGGTCAACTCCAAGAATAGCCCCTATCTGTCCAAACCCATCCTCTTCTAGTAATTCTTTACATTTATTTGTATCAAGTAAAGGATAAGTAGTAGATTTAACATCACAAAAAATAGGTTTATTACCAGACCAAATAACAGCAGCTACTGTTCCTACGAAAGTGTAGCTAGGAACTATAATATATTTGTTTTTAATACCTAGAGTAGCAAGCATAAGTAATACGGCAGATTGCCCATGATCTACCAAAGCTACATTAGTATTAAGTAATTTTTCTAGCTCTTTTTCAAATAACTGGTGGTAAACTCCATTATTTGACCAAGGGCCTGTTTCTAACAATCTTTTTAACTCTCCCATAAACTTATCATTAGTGGGGTAGTTACATTTTATAAAAGGTAGTCTCATGCTCTTGTATTTTCAATAAATTGATTTAATTGTTTTTCTGGAATACAATAAATATTTTTTACTTTTTTACCGTCAAAGTGTTTAAACAAGTGTTTCAAAATAGGTTGAATATTTACACTAACAAACATTTGACATTCAGCTACTGAGTCAAAATAAGGCTCAGTAAATACATAAGAATCACTCTCCGCTAAAGGGTTAGATGTTAGCATAAGTGCTATTATTATAATTTTAGTCATTTTTAAACCATCCATGAGCAAAAGGTAATTCTTTGGCAGTAAACCAATCCCATAACTCTATTACGTCTTCTGATAATTTATGTTTAGGAGTCCATCCTGTATCATAATAAATTTTTTCTGACCACATAGGGTATTTAGCATCATTATGTAACCTATCGGAAATATAATTTACTGCGTCATTACAATTTACATCAGCAATTCGACTAAACATATGAGCAACATCAATTACTCTGTAAGAGTCATTAATTCCTATATTATATATTTCACCTTCTCTGCCTTTATCAACTAATAGGCCTATTGCTTGACACAAATCTTTAACAGATAAATAATCTCTTTCTGCTAATCCCCAACCATGAATGGGTATGGGCAATCCTTTTTGTAGGTGATAACAACAAGTTGGAATTAGTTTCTCACAGTGTTGTGCAATTCCATATACGTTATTAGGTCTAACTGTAATTATAGGTAGTTTAAAAGATTTAATATAACTGTTAACCATCATTTCAGCAGCAGCTTTTGATGCTGAATACGGATTAGTAGGATTTAGTACGTCTCTCTCACTAAATATGCCGTCTGTGCTACCTCCATAAACTTCATCAGTGCTAAAATGAATAATCTTTTGCACTTTATATTCTTTACAAGCATGAAGCAAAACTTGAGTTCCTTCTACATTTGATTTTACAAACCTAGTAGGGTCATAAAAAGAATTGTCCACATGACTTTCTGCAGCGGCATGTATTACTAAATCTACGCCTTCCATGAACCTATCATATATGGCGTAATTACAAATGTCTGCTAAAACAAAACTTACATTAGGTTTTTCTAATGCTTCTGAAATGTTTTCATAACTAGAAGCATAACCCATATTATCAAGTATAATAATTTCATTGTCTTCATATGAACCCCATCTAGTAGAAAAGAAGTCTACTAAATGCGATCCAATAAATCCAGCGCCCCCTGTAATTAAGACTCGCATAAGGCTCCCCAATCTACGCAAGGTGATAAATAATTTTCCATACAGTGAGTAGCTCTACCAGGCATACAACTTAATACAGCTCTATTCCTTTCAGCAAGTTTCATCCATTTATTATGATCTCCTAATCTGTCATGGTGAATATCATAATCTTCTTTTAAAGCGATAGCAGGAGCAGCCCATGTGCCACAAGTGCTGGGAATAGTTCTCCAATGAGCGTTAGGACTTACAATAATTTGAGATTGAAGTCCCTCATATCTTTGTGTATATTTATCAGCATGGTCATACAAAGATATATAATGAGGGCCATTATGAGTTTGATAGAACCCAATAATAGTTTCTGCCCAATGTGAAAGATGTAAGTAATCATCTTCTATAATATAAACCATTTTGTCCGAACTTAGATTATCTGACTCAATAATTTCGTACAAAAGTTGACCAGCAGCTTTTTCATTATCAGGAGGTTCTTCTCTTTTTACTATTTCTTCTCCTGCCTCATTTCTATCAGTGTATGTTACTTGATTATTTTCATATTCTTTTAGTAGAGATTCTAATCTCTCATCTGAGTTAATTAACTCTACCCTGTAATTTACATCTGGAGCTTTTTCTATTACTGGTTTATCTATAATAACATTTAAATCCACTAAATCTGGATTCATAGTATTTAGTAAGTTGTTAAAACAAGCCTCATGGGAAAACCATGCTGGTCTGTTAATACCCGTAACAGCGTCTATCATGCCCGATTTATCAAGTGTTCTAAAATATACTTGAATTGGTTTATCATTCATATTTATCTAATTCCTCTTTTGTCATAGGTCTATAAATGTAAGGATTAGCAAAACCTTCTTCCACAAACCTTTCGTCTAATAAATCATTATATCTAAATTGTAAAGTCCATCTAATACCATTTTCAGTAAACAATTTTCCTGAGCGATGAACTAAATGTGAATTAAAAATTACAGCGTCTCCCGGTAACATATTGTCAAGACTAATAAAATCTGTATCTTTAAACATTGTGTCAGGTATCACTCCAAAACCAAACTCGTCTATCTCTTCCACAAGGTTACCCTTCAAATGGCTAGAGGGAACAATTTGTAAAGGTCCTAATTCTTTAGTTATTTCTACTAAAGGTAACCAGACAACAACAGCGTTAGAAGACCCTCTCATTGAAATACTATCTTGATGAGAAGATAAAGAATGATAACCATCATTACTAGCTAAAGAAATTGAGTTAAACATTGTAACAGGTCTAGTACAAATATTAGGAAATTTTAGTCCACAAACATTTATTAAAATGTTTATTAAATTTTCATCACAAGATAAACTCCAAGCATCTACTAGATGTTGTGCTTGTTTACCGCAATTCTTAAAAAGTTTTCTATGATTGACAAAAAGATTTCTCATACTAAAATTTAAATCACTAGTGTCAATCTTTTTGTGTTGAGCTTGAATCATAAAAATACTTTGAGTTTCTGATAAAATATTATTTATCTTATCAGGGTTAAAAACATTTTTTAATGTTATGTATCCGTTTTCTTCAAACCCTTGTTTAAGAGCATGGTTATTTAAACTAGTTATAATTCCCATTTTGTACATATCCTATATTAATCATATTTATACTTTTAGGTTTATTTGTTACATAAAACCTGTTAAATTTATTACTATCAAAAAAAGAAAATTTATGATGTATCTTGTAATCTGTAGTGATTATAGCCCCAACCCATAGATCAAAATAAAGTTTATTTTTTAAAACAACTATATGTTGTTTTTTACCGTATTGAAAAGCACACAGTAAAATATTCTGTCCTAGTACTAATAACTCACTTGCAAGTAAAAAAGACGCATGCATACAGTTTTGTAAAGAGTTATTATATCGCGCCCCTAATTTTTCAACTTTATCTATTATAACTGCCACGTTGCGTAGCCTATTCCTGTTTGTCCAAATCCGTTACCATTATAAAACATATATAAAGTATTATTGTATTCTACTACACAAGGGTAGCAACACATTATACCGTCCCAATCATTTGTATCACCTGTTGAGTACAAACAATTTTCTGTGCTCATTGCGTCTTGTTCCCAATTAATTAAATCAAAACTCTCTGCATAACGTATTCTGTAAGCATACTCAGGATTATCTCTATATTCTCTATTATTTCTTATAGAATACCATCCTTGATACATTCCTCTCATATGATTATACCAAACAGTCATTTGGGAAGCTCCCCCTTCACTCGTCTTGAGAGTGATTACCTGATCTCCTGTTTTATGCCAATGAATACCGTCCTGAGACTCTGCTCTTTTTAAATCATATCTTGGCTCAATACGTCCATCAATTTCTAACCACTCAAAACAAGATAAATAAATACCAGTCCACCTAGTATGTGAGTGGTTTATAACAGGATAAAAAGTTCCAGAGTATCCAAAATCAATCCTGTTAGGTCCTAAAATAGGACCAACTTTATACCAATTACTACCTTCTAGAGATGAAGCTGCTACACAAGTAGTGTTAAAATAAGGCACATCAAGCCTCTGCGACCATCCTATATAATATAAATATTTAGTTGCACCGTTGCTAATTATAGAAGTAGCCATAGCACCTGCTTGATCTACAGAACCTAACGGCCCAGGAGATAATACAGGGACTTCACTACTACGGAGTACATTTTCTGGATTTCCCTCTTCAACATCAATATAAGAAGTGTAACTGTGATTATTATCATCTCTATGAGAAAAATATATTCTCCAAAATCCGTCATTTAAAACGTCTACTACAGGGCATTGTGCTCTCCCATCAATTCCATCAAAAAATTTACCTTGTCTTTTCCACATTAATATCTTTCCTCCAATACAACTCCGTATTCTGTTAAGTATCTATTCCACCTAAAGAAAGAAGGTCCATGATCTTCTTTATCTACAGGGTCTGGATTCAGCCATTGGTACATGTGAACTAACTCATGTACTAATACATTTTTAAATAAATTATAATTAGGGTAGGTTTTACCCATCTCAATCCAAACATCTCCGTTATCTTCACAAAAATTACCCCATTCAGGTATCTCTACTAGGATAAAATTAATATGTTTTCTTGGAATTTCAAAAAACATTTTGTTAAAATAGTTAGCTGTTTTGTAGCAAGTATTCAAGTTAGTTTTTATCATAGTCCTACTTTATTCCAGTCTTCTTCGTTCATTCCTAAATCTCTTTCTAATGATACTGCATGAGCTTTACAATTTCCGTGTTTCCCAACATCATTAATTAAAATTCTACCACTATCAGCGTGCCCCATCAGTAGCGTATCAAAAGGAATTCCATAATCTACTAGAGTGGCTTCTGTAAGTTCTCTCACTGATTCTCGTCTTCCTGTTATCAAAATAATACGGTGTCCTGCCATCTCCCAAGCAGTAAATTTTTCTTTTGCTCCTGGAAGTAATTCTGGATCTTCATTAGCAATTGCGTCATGTCCCTTGGGACTATATTTAAATATAGTCCCATCTATATCACATATAATAGTTTTCATTAAGGGTTTAGCTCCAAAGAATCTTTAAACTCTCTTGCAGGCGCACCCAGTTGCCCTCGCCACTGAGTTGTATCTTTTGTTACCAAAGCTCCTGCCGCTACGAAAGTACCCTCTCCTATTGTAAGTCCATCTCTAATGGTTGAATTAACTCCAAACCAACTAAAAGCTCCAACGTCACAATGCCCACTAAGAACCACATGACTCGTAAAGAAAACATGATCATGAATAACACCGTGATGTCCTATGTGATTACCAGCCCACATTACGACATTATTTCCTATTTTAGTAAAAGGTTGCAAAGTATTATCTTCTTGAATAAAACAGTTTTCTCCTATCTCATTTCCACAAACTGTTGCATGTGGACTTACATAAGAAATGTAGTGATATCCTTTTGCTTTTCCTTCCCAGTATAATCTTTCTCTAAGTTTATTCATCTCTCTGCCTGTCATAGGAATAAATAACATATTCTCTCTAGGAGTATACGCATTTTCTACCTCTTCCCACGGAACCACAGGTTTTCCACAAAAAAGAGCACCGGAAGGTATTTCACTGTAATTTACAGTAAAAGCTACCACTTCGTGCTCTGTATCTCTATTTATATAATAATCTGCTAGTTGTGCAGTATCTTTTGTCCCAAATATTACTACTTTTGCCATTTTAGTGTAAAGTCCTATTCTCTATATCTATCATTTCTGTTGTTTTTTCTCGTAAGGGTTCTATACTATCTTTTGCAAAATCTAGTATTCTTTCTACTTCTTCATTATCTACTAACCCTACAGTATATAATTGTATTGCTGTTTTTAGTAAAATACCAGACGTTAATAATAAAGATTGTATATCATCTGGTTGTATATATTTTTCAACTACACTAAAAACTTCTTGTTGAAGCACTATAATCTCTTCGTCTGTCATTAATTTAACTTTCTTCTACAATAATCTCTTACATTCTTCCAATATTGTTTAAACCACGGGTCTTGTGCTCGTTGTCTAGCTTGTTCCGCAGCTTGAGCACGTTTCCAATGTAAGGGAGCCTCTTTAGGATAAGGGTGATATACCCCTATAAAATCGTCATCATTTCTTTTCGTTTTCAACAATCGCCTCCGCAATCTTTCTAGCTAAATCTGCGTGAATAATTCTGTTAGGATGGTAGCAGTCACTACCTGCACGATATAATTCTGGTTTAGAAGCTAAATACACTTTTTGTTCATAAAAATTATCCATTGCTTTTAATAGAGATTCTTGGTATTTAGGGTATTTTTTATATATACTCCAAGCACCTTCATCTCCAAACCACTCTGACGCTTCAAAGTCAGAATCGTACTCTTCCATAACAGAAGGTATAGTTAAGACAGTATTTAATTTTAAACCATCTTCATTTATTTTATTTAGTCCACCTATTAAAATTAATTTATTTTGTATTACAGATAACTTTTTATAAACATGACTTGAATAATTTGTCCAATGTTGAAAAACATTGGTTTCTTTTAGTTTTTTCAATTCCGTATCAAGTACATCTTTTATTGCTCTTGAAGAGCAGGATTTTACAAAGACAACATAATCAAAAACATGATGAAGTCTCTTAACTAACTCTAAACTTAATTCGTCTCCCCAACCAGGGTTTGAAGCCCAACAAGCAGCAATCATATGATTCTTTTCTAAGTATTTTGCAATAGAGTGTCGTGCTACCCAGCTTAATCCTCTATCAATATCCCATTCTCCTGCAGACCAAGAGTCTCCAGTAATTAGCACAATAGGGCCTTCATAATTTCGTCTAATAATTTCTATATTATTCTTAATATGAAATAAATCTTCGTTTGAGGTTCTCTGCTCATGATTATAGGTTTCATATCTAAAATAAATCATTTTACTACCAATTAGTATGGTTTACTACAGCAATAAATATTACTACAATAACAAATATACCTAGTATTAAACCTACAGTATTATCTGGCATCGTTTTCTTCGTCATGATTATATAAAGCTATTATAGCATAATGAATAACTTTAAGCAAGTCTTTTCTTGCGTCGTCTGTAGTTCCCTTTTTTCCATATCGTTGTGCGTACTTTAATATATTTCCAATACAAAAGCCCGCTCCATGTCCCCCATCTAAAATAAACTCTGTGGCTTGAAACTTGTTTCTATTATAGTGTCCATCATAGGTACTATCAATATACTCTTGTATTTGGTCTATAATATCTGCTTCATTAAATTTATAGTTAGGACAATCCATCGTTATTTTTAGTGAGGTTACTCCAACGTCTAAAGGGTTATTATCTTTATATTCGTCAATATCTTTTTTATTTTCTTCTGATAATTTAGGATGGAAATCATCGTATCCCGCCCCTGTTGCCATATGAAAACGAGGGTTATTGTCTTCATATTTACCGCTAAACAAATCTGTATCTGTGTTTACATTGTCCCAGTCTTTTATCTGCCCTGTGTTTAATAACTCTTGAGCAGGCGTTTTAAATGGCATTTTATCTTTGGGAATAGGTTTTCCCCATAAATCTGCGGGAACATCTTCCCTACAAGGATATACATCATCTCTTTTTCCTTCCAGCGCTTCTTTTGCTTTTTCATATTCTTTTCCGAACATTCTCAGTTTCCTTCTATTAACTCATATTGATTTACTAATTTAGAGGTTTCATCCCAACCTCTTCTCATTAAAATATCAATAATTGATAAATTATTTTCTTCGTCTAATCTTTTAATAAACTTTAAATTTATATCTCCAAAAGACTCTTGATTATACATTTCCATGCCTCCAATAGCATTTACATAAGTAGTTGCTCCAACTTGTTTGCAAATATTTATTAGACGGTCTTGTCCTTTTAGCCCTTCTTTTGAATAATGTAAAGACCACTTAGTTTCTGTTTTAACACCAAGTAAATCTCCTAAATGAGTTAACGCAATCATTGCAAAAGATGCTACACAGTCCGGTCCTCTTCTATGAAATAAAATTTCTATTTCTGGGTAAACATCATCAAAATGTTTAGAATTACTGTAAGCGTGCCTAATCTTCTTCAACATCTTTTTAGGCCAAATATCGTCCCAATAAATGTAATGTTGATTAATAAGTCTGTTTTGACTTACGTCTTTAATTGGAAAAGTAATGTAACTAGGGGTACCATTAACCATAATTTTGTTACGATTAATCCATCCTCTTTTGATGTAATTTACATCTTCTAAAGATATAAATAAATCTACTGAATTATACAACTGAAAGTACCCCATGTATGGAAATACATAGGGTTGCATAATTGCTATTTTCACTTTCTTTTCTTTCTAGAAACTCTCTTCGGTTTTATTCTAACTTTAGGAGGTACTTCACAGGCTAAATCATCAGCTACTTTATACATCATAACTGCTGTCCTCTCTGTACCAAAAACATCTTTGTATAAAGGCACGAGAGTTCCTAGTAACGCTGAAGCTACCGCTAAAGAAGAATTATCATCCTTCGCGTACTCTTCAACAATTGGTGTTACTTCCGCTTGAAAGTCTTGAATAACTTTGAGGGCTTCAACATTCTTTTTGTTTGCCATATTGAATTTAATCCTTTGTTTTTAAACTTTACTACATCTTCAAATAGTAGGTCATGCAGATAACCATCTACATGACTTCTAACTTGTGGTCCTGTGTCACTCACTGACACTACTTTTCCTAGCTCTTTTAACTCGTCTATGCTTATAGACGGAACATAAAATACTACCTCTTTGTTAAGCCAAAGAAGGTTTTTTAGGGGGTTCTGCATTGTGCATCTCCATTATCCAGGCCATTTCATCATAGGTATCTGCAAAACTACAGGCCGATTCGTAACTATAAAAAGGTCCGTGAGCAGCAAACCCATCTGAAAGGGTTCCTATTAATACCACATAAGAGTCGGCACCTACAGTAGGTTTTACTTTCCAATTAGGAAAAGTAATAACAGTAGGAGAACCGATTGGGTTTATTGTAATTTCTTTTGTCATAATAATTATTATACGAAAAATTTAAGGATTTGGCAACAAAACTTTTGCAATTTCTTCTACACT
>MDSV01249355.1_pt1 | contig 13720 bp, 12 predicted proteins | sample 810851 | NCBI WGS metagenome assembly MDSV01 (sample SAMN05326640, study PRJNA326480) | marine metagenome | isolation source: seawater | place: Atlantic Ocean: North East | collected 2012 | reverse complement strand
TTCAACGACGATGATGCCGATGACTTAACCATAGAAACATTTGGGAAAGCATTTCAAAGACTCAAGCAATACACACCGGCCTTTGCATTCTCTACATGGCTCTTTAAAATCGCGTCAAATCACAGCATCGATTTTATTCGAAAAAAGCGCATCAAAGCCCTGTCTCTTGACAAAGGATTCACAACATCTGATGGAGATCAAATGCAAATAACGGTGGAGGATGAATCTCCAGATCCTTTTGAAACGCTTGAGAAAAAGCAGCGTGTAGAGAGAATGAGACTGGTCGTTTCAAAACTAAAACCACGATACCGCAGACTGGTAGAATTGCGCTATTTTGAGGAGTTAAGCTATGACGAAATCGCTAAAGCGCTGGACCTGCCTTTGGGCACTGTAAAGGCTCAATTGTATCGCGCCAGAGATATCCTTGCGTCTGTGATGGAGGGCTCAAAAGAGCACCTTTAAGCCCAGAGAATCTAAAATTAGATTTGAACCATGATTGCTGCGCTCACAAAATACTTTCCCGAATTAAGTGCGACACAAAGCACACAGTTCGAAAATCTCGTGACGCATTTTAAAAGCTGGAACGAGAAAATTAACTTGGTCTCAAGAAAAGACATGGATGGATTTCTGGAACACCATGTCTTACACAGCCTCGCAATTTATAAAGCCATGAAGTTTGCTTCTGGTTCTCGCATCCTCGACGTAGGAACAGGCGGAGGACTTCCGGGACTTCCTCTTGCCATCCTCATGCCAGACGTGAATTTCGTTCTTTGCGACAGCAGAGGAAAGAAAATCAAGGTGGTGAATGAGTTGGTCAAAGCGCTCGACCTAAAAAATGTCGAACCCATGCATGCACGTGCAGAAGATATTGAAGGCACTTTTGATTTTATTGTCAGCCGAGCGGTAAGCAGACTTGATAAATTTATCCCATGGGTCGAAGGGAAAATCGACAACAGAGCAATCAATGCATGGCCAAACGGTATTTTATACCTTAAAGGAGGAGATTTGAGAGAAGAACTTGAAGAAATCAATCACCCCACTGAGACTTTACATATCTCTCAATGGTTTGCAGAAGAATATTTTGAGACGAAGTCGGTCGTATACGTCACTTTGTAGTTGTCTTAAAAGTGCTCTAAAACAAGAAAAGGCCACCGCAAGGGGACCTTTTCTATACCTGCAAGAAAATTGAAACCAACATAGTCATTGACCATGTTGCCTTAAAGACGTAAAAGTTTAACGAGGGTTGCCTATTTAAAAATAAAAAATACAGATGGACTCAACACATCTCCTCAAACCTATATCCCACGCCCCTTACAGAGTGAAAATATATTGGGTTTTTCGGATTTGGCTCAAAGTATTTTCTGAATCCCAGCAAATAATTATCAATGGTTCGCGTACTTGGATAGACTGAATAGCCCCAAACTGATTCTAGAATTTCTTCTCGACTCACAACATCCCCCACTCTTGATGTAAGCAATTTGAGAAGCATCGACTCTCGCTTTGAGATTTGTTTAATAAAACCTTCGTGGTTTTTAATCTGAAATTTATTGAACCGGACTTCTCCAGCCCCTATTTTGTAGACTTCAATGTCTAGGGCAACCCCTAAAGATCCCGCTGAACCTTTTTCAATACTTCTTCGAGATTGCTCAATTAATCTGGCCAAACGAAGGAGTAACTCCTCTACATTGAAAGGTTTACCCAGATAATCATCAGCACCTAATTTTAATCCTTCAACGCGTTCGGGCCCTGAATTTTTTGATGTTAAAAAGAGAATGGGCATTTTATGCCCTTCAAGACGCATCGTCGTGCACACTTGAAACCCATCTAAAACGGGAAGCATTACATCTAAGACAACAGCATCAATCCTTTGGTTTCTAATAACTTCAAGAGCATCTACACCATCGCCTACACAGACAACATGGTAACCATCAGCTTCGAGATTCATCCCTAACATTTTCTGCAAAGATGGATCGTCTTCTACAACAAGAATTCGTTTTGAATTAATAGACATTTGCTAATTAGATTTGTAGAACAAAACACCGCAAATTTACAAAGTGAATAGATGACAAATCCAGAAGACATCGGAAAAGAATTCGGAAAAGGCACAATCGGCGAAGTACTCGGAATTGAAATCATTGAAATCACGGATGATTGTGTGAAGGGGAAAATGCCCGTCGATTCAAGAACGCACCAGCCCTATGGCATGCTTCATGGCGGAGCGAGTGTCGTTCTCGCGGAAACACTGGGCTCTGTAGGGTCGCATTTCCTCGTTAAAGATGAAGGAAAAGCTGCGGTGGGAATTGAGGTTAATGCAAACCATCTTAAAAGCATACGGAAAGGATGGGTATATGGCGAAGCAAACATCGTGCATCGTGGAGGAAAGCTTCATGTTTGGTCGATCGATATCAAAAATGAAGCGGGTGATAAAATATGCACCTCAAGATTAACAGTGATGATCATAAAGGCATGAGTGAATCGAATGTATGGTGGAGTCCGCCAGGGACCCCAGAGATTTATACGATAGAACCCTCTGAAAGCGGCACATCATGCTTCCGCTTCACTCCTTTTGAGAAATCCAAGCATTATCCCATCGTAGAGATTCGAGGACACGTGCTGGCTTCTTCTGCACCTTTGCCTGGGAATATTGTGGTCAAGACTCCCTTCGATCGTTCTTCTACAAATAAAACAGAACATCTCGCTGCTGTTGCTTGTGCTATCTCTGAAATTGAAGCTGGACATCTCGATAAAGTCGTGGTCGCTCGTGTAAAATCGATGGAATCTGATGGTTCACCAGAGGCAACATTTAAGCTAAAATGTCAAAAACATCCCGATGCCTTTGTGTATTTGATTGATCATCCAGAATGTGGGGTTTGGTGTGGCGCCACACCTGAGTTATTAATATCGGCGAGTGACAATCGCATAGAGACGGTATCATTGGCTGGAACACGGGTCACAAATGGAAAAGCGTTTGACGCGTGGACAGAAAAAGAACGCAACGAACAATCTCAAGTGACTGAATATATCAAATCCGTGCTGGAGAATCACGGCGCGACGGACATGCACATCGAGCCACGTCACGACAGACAATACGGAAATCTACTGCATCTCGAAACAAGGTTCAGTTGCGCAATCAAGGGGGACATCTCTGAGATTGCTAAAGATCTCCATCCTACTCCAGCAGTTGGCGGCAGGCCACTATTGGAAGCGTGCAAATTCATCAAGGCCAACGAACGGATAGATCGCGCTTTCTATGCTGGATTTCTAGGTGTGGAAACAGCATCAGGTAGCGCGTATTACGTCAATCTTCGCACATCACAATGGATGATCGGTGGCGTAAGGCTTTTTGCAGGTGGTGGAATTGTAGAGGGGTCAGAACCTGAGGCAGAATGGATGGAAACCGAAGCCAAAATTGACGCGATAATGGCGACTCTTGCATAAAATAGAGGCTCCTTAATCCTCACTCACTACCTTCGTGATATGCCTAAGATTGCCAACCCCAAAACGCATTTACAACAGATGACTTCCGACCACCGAGGGGCGTCTGTCATTGTTTCGACATTGGCTCAATTGGGACTGAGGGATGCTGTCATCAGTCCGGGATCTCGGAATGCGCCACTTATCATTTCATTGGCGAGCCATCCGCATATCAAAACACACGTCGTCATCGATGAAAGGTCAGCTGCACACGTCGCCCTGGGCATCGCCCTCAAAAACGGCACACCTGCTGCGGTGGTCTGCACCTCAGGTACTGCCGCTGTGAATCATGGTCCAGCCATTGCCGAGGCATTTCATCAACGGGTCCCTCTCATCAGTATTACTGCCGACAGGCCTGTAGATGTGATCGGAAAAGGCCATGGCCAAACCGTCTTTCAAACAGACCTCTTCTCAAACCACACATTGTATTGCGCAACGATTGACGAAAGCAAGCACGCCGACAATGAAATCATTAAAATGGCACAAGAAGCCTGGTCGAAGGCATGTTGTGGCGGGCCTTCACACTTAAATGTACCTTTTGAAGAGCCTTTGTATGGGAAGGCCTTGTGTCCCGAAATCGCCATATCAGCTCCGAATCCAACATCGAAACCAGCACTTACAATCCCCCGCATTCTGAGAGAAAATGGGCATCGTGCAATACTGATTGCTGGCCCCAGAGGTCTATGGAAGCGGGGCATCAAAACAAACCTTCCTGGCGTTTCAGAGACATTTTCCGGGATCAAGGGAGATGCACTCATTGCTTCTGGCGATCTGCTCGCCTCAGGTCAAAGTTTAGATTTAGGAAACAGCACACAACATCGCATCGCTCCCTCTGCAATTATCACAGTGGGCCAACCTCTCATGAGTAAATCTCTCAGAAAACAACTCTCAGCATTACATGTGCCACATGTTCATGTTGGAGACGACGGCACAGGGCTTGACACATTTGGATCCCTCGTTGAAAGCGTAAATGCTGACCCATGTGAATGGCTGTCATTTTATGAACACGAAGTCAAAAAGTCTGATGCGTTTTTTGCGTTTTTTGCGCAAGAGAAGTCGCGAATCAAAGCGATTCATGAACATGCAATAGAAGCTGTCAAATGGAGTGATTTAGCTGCTTATCAAGAGGTTTTCAAAGCAATCAACAAGGGATTTATTCATTTCGCGAACAGCACTTCGGCCAGGTATGCCATGCTTTTTGAGACCATCAATAGCGCGAAAGGAGATATTAAACTTCACGCTAACAGAGGAGTGGCAGGGATCGATGGCTGCACGTCAACAGCAGTCGGGCATGCTTTAACGACACAAGAGAATGTCATCTTAGTGAGCGGTGACGTTGCCTTTCTTTATGATATAAATGGTCTTGCTTCTGTTCAGGAACTGCCTGACAACATCAAGGTCATTGTGGTGAATAATGGCGGGGGAGGCATTTTCAGGTGGCTCGAAGGACCAAATGAAGTCGGACTGTTGTCGTCCCATTTTGAAGCCAAACCAAAAACAAACATTAAAGATGCATCGCACTTCTGTGGGCTGACGTACTTTTGTGCAGACGATGCTGAAAGTACAAAAGAAAAGTTGTCTGAATTCATGACATTTACTGGCCCCGCAGTCATAGAAATCGTGACGGATTCGAAAATGAGTTCTGATGTTTACAAGTCGTATATCGCAGCGTTTCACAACGAGTAACAGACGTTTTAAAGAGATAAATTAAGATAATGAGCAATTATAGTTGGACTTCAATTAAAGAATACAAAGACATTCGTTTTGAGTACTTTGACGGAATATCTAAGATTACAATATGTAGACCTAAGGTCCTTAATGCGTTCCGACCTGAGACGAATATCGAAATGATAGATGCCATGGATATCGCCCGCGAAAGAGGAGATATAGGCGTGGTGGTGTTGACCGGTGAGGGAGAGGTCGCTTTCTGTAGCGGAGGAGACCAAAACGTGAAAGGTGTGGGTGGATATATCGGTGAAGATGGGGTTCCTCGTTTAAATGTTCTCGACCTTCAGAAGAGAATAAGATCCCTTCCTAAGCCAGTAATTGCAATGGTCAATGGATATGCCATTGGGGGCGGCCACGTGTTGCATGTGGTTTGTGATTTAACCATTGCGGCCCAACACGCAAAGTTTGGACAGACGGGACCTAAGGTTGGCAGTTTCGATGCAGGGTTTGGCTCAAGTTATTTGGCAGATATGGTGGGCCAAAAAAAGGCCCGTGAAATCTGGTTCCTATGCGACCAATACACCGCAGAAGAGGCAGAGAAGATGGGAATGGTCAACAAGGTTGTACCTATGTCAGAACTGGAGGACACGACCGTGGCATGGTGTCAAAAAATAATGAAGCGATCTCCGATGGCCATCCGTATGATCAAACGAGGCCTAAATGCTGAACTGGATGGACAACGAGGACTGATGGATTTTGCAGGAGATGCAACACTAATGTACTACCTCATGGAGGAAGCTCAGGAAGGAAAGCGGGCGTTCTTAGAAAAGCGAGACCCCAACTTCCAGCAATATCCAAAGTTCCCATAACGCTCAAGATGGCATCATTCGGAGCATGGATTAAAGCCGCAAGGCTTCGCACACTCCCGCTTGCGGTCACATGTGTCCTTATCGGAGCGTCTGTCGCTCGATTCGGAGAAGCTCAGCATACGCAACCAGACACACAGTTTTATGCAGTGTTAGGTTTCGCTCTACTGACCGTGATTTATCTGCAGGTGCTTGCAAACTTTGCAAACGATTACGGAGATTTTAAAAAGGGGACGGATGGACCCGAGCGGTCAGACAGAGCAATGGCATCTGGAGACATCACTGAACGTGAAATGAAAAGAGCGTTGACGGCAATATCCATCAAGGCATTTGTTGTGGGATGTGTGACGCTGGGGTTTGCGTTCAATTTTGATTTCTCCATGGTGTACGGCGTGTTAATACTGGGTGGATTGGGTGTGTTCTCTATCCTTGCAGCATTACGTTATACAATAGGCCACAAAGCATATGGTTATAAGGGACTTGGAGATTCTTATGTAATGTTATTTTTTGGCTATATAGGCGTGTTAGGTGTGGCGTATTTATTTTCACATGGCTTTCAAATAAGCTGGCTCTTGCCCGCCACATTTTCTGGAGCGATGGCTGCCGCAGTCTTGAATTTAAACAACTTACGCGACCATGAGAATGACGCCCTTTCAGGCAAAAACACCCTCGTAGTTCGCATGGGATTCAAGAGCGCAAAAAGATATCACCTCATCTTAATGATTGGAGGATGGGCGTGCATGCTTGCCTTTCTTTTGGGCCTAGGAGAACTCGAAGCGTGGAAAGGTGGAATTTGGTATGTGATCATCGCACTCATCCACCTCAAACATCTTGTTTTTGTGATGCAAAATCAAGACCCCAAACTGTTCGATCAGGAATTAAAAAAGATCGCATTAAGCGCTTTTGTGGTTGCGCTATTTATGATCCTTAGCGTCACAGCTTGATTTTGGACACGCCTGAAAACATAGCATTAGATATTACATACCGAGCACATCCTTTGACGTTTAATAAACCCGCTCAGACCTCTCGAGATGTTCTTTATCACAAACCCAGTTTTTTCATCACCATTTGTGACAAAAGTGGACGCAAGGGAGTCGGAGAGATCAGTCTCATTCCTGGCCTAAGCATTGAATCCGAGGAAGAAGTACGTTCATATTTAGACACACTCAAGACGAAACGGGTAGTCAATGTGGAGGACATACCTCTGACGCTTCCCTCCATTAAATTTGCCGTAGAAACAGCGTTAAGAAGCCTCAAAAGAGACGGTGAGGCCCATTGGTCTGGCGGGATTACGATCAATGGCCTGGTCTGGATGGACTGTGTGAAAGGCATGCTTGAACAGGTAGATGTCCTTGTTAACAAGGGATTTAAGACCATCAAACTCAAGGTGGGAACCCTCCCATTTCATGAAGAACTCGAAATGCTTCGAGAGATTCGAAGAAAATGTCCTTCTGAAGAATTTACCCTTCGAATAGATGCAAATGGTGCCTTTGGAAAAGACGCGGGAGATGGCATGACTGCCCTTGAAAAACTAGAGGCGTTGTCAAATGCTGATCTAAATATTCACAGTATTGAACAACCGATACCTGCGGGTCAATATGATAAAATGGCAATATTGTGCGCGACTTCTCCCATTCCAATTGCACTCGATGAGGAATTAATAGGGGTACATTCTCAATCCGAAAGAAAGGCGCTCTTGGAAAAAACAAAACCCAAATACCTGATCTTAAAACCCAGTCTAATTGGGGGATTGGCCGAATCAGAAAAATGGATAGAACTCGCACATGAATTGGGCATCCGCTGGTGGGTAACATCTGCACTGGAGTCTAACGTGGGATTGTCAGCCATCGCTGAATGGATCGCGGGGATTTTAGAAAACAACCCCAATCTTCAAGGACTTGCACAAGGTCTGGGAACAGGTGGCTTATTTACAAACAACACGGCTTCGACCATGTTTATTGAGAATGGCAAATTGTACGCGCAGCAACAAAGGCTAGGATCGATTGTCCTTCATGGCCAAACCTTCCCATTTTCTCGTGCTGGTGCCAACGACTTCAAAGCTCACAAAGGAAGACCAAGTTGGACGGATGGCATTGCGAGAACACTCGTAGATTGGTTTCAGGATTCCGAAAGTCCGATATTATTTAAAACATCTGGATCAAGTGGACCGCCAAGGAACATCCTACATACTCGGGATTCGGTCATTTCTAGTGCAAAAGACAGCCTTACATTCTTTAAACTAAATCCAGGAACACGCGCTGTTCTCGCATTGCCGATTGATTTCGTGGCCGGGAAATTAATGCTCGTGAGGGCGATTGTGGGTCGCTGGAATCTCGAAATCATTGAACCCTCATCTCGCCCTGCTTGCACAAACGATATAGATTTCATAGCCTTAACCCCACTTCAATGCGCTTCCCTCCTGCCCGATTTTCCTGTGGTTAGCAAAGTGCTCTTGGGCGGAGGCGTCCTTCGTGACAGTTTGAAAAACAAACTTCCAGAAGGGATTGAATTTTGGGAGGGATTCGGGATGACAGAAACCCTCACACACATCGCCGCGAGACGGGTCATCAGTGGAAAAGATAACCCACCATTTACAGCGCTTCCCGGCGTCGATTTCAACACAAGACCTGACGGAGCCCTTGTGATCAATGCCCCAAACAGAGGCGTGGTTCATCTGGTGACTGACGATTTGGTGGAACTCATCGACGCGCAAAATTTCATATGGCTCGGACGCCAGAGTTCTGTGATCAATTCGGGCGGATTGAAAGTCATCCCCGAAGTTGTCGAACAAAAAATTCGAAGCATCATGCGACCACTGGATTGCGCGTATCTCATTCGAGGGATAGAAGATGAAGGTCTCGGCGAAAAGGTTATGCTTAGAATCGATTCAAAAAAACTAAATCCAGAAGACGAAGATGCGCTGCTTCGTAAGATTGCATCCTTAGAAACCCTCCCCGCCTATCACAACCCACGTGGAATAGAATACGGGACTATAAAAACATCGATTGTGGGGAAGATCCAAAGATTATAAATCCCGAATAAAATGAAACCTACCCTAGTTTTTGCTACGGCAAACGAAAACAAAGTATCTGAAGTGCGTCGACTTTTAGAGGATCGATTCGAGGTGAAATCTCTTGTAGATATCGGTTGTTTTGAAGACATTCCGGAGACTGCGCTCACTTTGGCAGGAAATGCAAAACAGAAAGCAGATTACGTGAAGCATAAATATGGGTTCGATTGTTTTGCCGACGATACTGGACTGGAAGTCCATGCGCTCAATGGGGCTCCAGGCGTATTCACAGCACGGTTTGGTGGGCCTCAAAAAGATGCCATGCAGAACATGAATCACTTGCTGAGTGAACTTCATTCAGCAGGCGCGAAAGAAAGCATGGACAGACAAGCACAATTCAAAACGGCAATTCACCTTATTGTCAAGGGCGAAGTGATTTCTCTTGAAGGTATTTGCAAAGGTGAAATTGCTCAAAAACGCTCTGGAACTGAAGGTTTCGGTTACGACCCCATCTTTATTCCTGAGGGTGAAACAAGGACATTCTCGGAGATGAATGCAGACGAAAAAAATGCCATAAGTCACCGGGGAAAAGCAATCCGAAAAATGACTGAATGGTTGGGCGTGTAAATAACAGGGCAAAGTGTGAGAAATGATATGGTTTTTCTCATATTTGCGGTATGAATTATTTAGAATTCGAAGAGCCGATAAAAACGTTGCGAGAGCAACTGGTACAGGCAAAAGAAATTGAGTCAAAAAACGATCTTGACATGACCACGACCATTGTGGAACTTGAGGAGAAGATCGCAGAAGTGACAAAAGAAATTTACGGGAAACTTACCGCTTGGCAACGGGTACTCGTAAGCCGTCATCCAGATAGGCCATATACACTTGATTACATGGAGGCCCTCACAGGTGGGGAGTTTATGGAACTTCATGGCGACAGAAATGTCAAAGATGACAAAGCCATGGTTGGTGGATTAGGCGAGATTGACGGACAGCCTGTGATGCTCATCGGTCAACAGAAAGGTTACAACACGAAGATGCGACAATACCGCAACTTCGGAATGGCAAACCCTGAAGGGTATAGAAAGGCGCTTCGCCTTATGAAACTTGCAGAGAAGTTCAATATTCCTGTCGTTACGCTCATCGATACACCAGGCGCTTATCCTGGACTTGAAGCCGAAGAACGCGGACAAGGAGAAGCGATTGCAAGAAATCTGATTGAGATGGTTCAACTTCGCGTCCCTATCATCTGTGTGATCATCGGAGAGGGTGCTTCTGGAGGCGCATTGGGAATCGGCATTGGCGACAAGGTGCTTATGTTAGAAAATACATGGTACAGCGTCATTTCTCCCGAGTCATGCTCGTCAATTCTATGGAAATCATGGGACCACAAGGTGAAAGCGGCGGAGGCATTGAAGCTTACTGGAGAGGACATGTTAAGCAACCAACTCATCGACGGAATCATCCCGGAACCATCAGGCGGGGCTCATAATAACAGGGAAGAGATGTACGCCACGTTAAAGGCTGAAATCAACCTGCATTTAAAGAAATTAATGCCCATGGATGCCGACAAACGTATCGACATTAGAATACGTAAGTTTTCTAACATGGGAGTGGTGACTGCTTCCTAAAATAATCCAAAAGACACGGCTGATTTGACCTAATTTTGTCTTTATAATTCACAAATCCTATCATTAAAATGCTACGTACCCAAGCATATATTGTAGCCATCGCTACTGCTCTTTTCCTAGCTGGCTGTGCCGGACTGGGATCAATGGAAAAAGCCATTGAAACGCTCAACTTAAAAGTAAACCCAGAAACACTCATTCTTCGAGGCGACATCGTCGAAGTTGAGATTACGGGGAACTTCCCTGCAAAATACTTCGCAAAGAAAGTAAGACTCGAAGCGACTCCTGTCCTGGTTTGGGATGGTGGAGAAGCCGCATTTGCAATGGAAGGGTTTCAAGGTGAGGATGCCGCTGGCAACTACACCGTAGTCCCTTTTGAAGCAGGTAAGTCATTTACCTACACTGCAAGCATTCCATACGATGCTGCAATGGAAGATGGAAGCCGTCTTGAATTAAGGCTACGTGGCCTAAAAGGAGACAAGGCGGTCGACTTTGACCCGTATGTTCTATGCAACGGTGTGATTACTACACCTAGCCTCGTTCAGCCAGACGACAAGTTTGCGATGACACCTGACCGTTTCAAGCGTACGATGTCTTACGAATTGGTTGAGGACAACACAACTGAAGTGACCACTAAAGAAGCAACCAACGCTAAAAATGCTGTGAGCATCAGCTATGCATACAACAGTTCTCGAGTGACCACAGCTGAAACACGCACAGATGGTTGGAAGGCAATGAAGGAGCTCTTCGTTCTGGCCGCTTCTGCAGACAGCGTTTCACTCACCGGGGTAACGATCGAAGCTTACGCTTCTCCAGAAGGAGAGATTACACTTAACGAGGACCTTGCAACGAACCGAACTGAATCTGCGCAAAAAGCCCTTATGAAAGAGCTTAAACGCAAAAAGATTGAGACCGCTGAAGGCTTTTACACACTGATGGCTAAGGGAGAGGATTGGAATGGTTTCAAGCGCCTGATGAAAGCGTCTGACATCGCCGACAAAGATCTCATCCTTCGTGTGCTAGAGATGTACTCTGACAAAACGAAGCGTGAGGAAGAGATACGCAATATTGCAAAGACGTATTCAGAGATTGAAGACCAAATCCTTCCCTCTCTTCGTCGCTCTGAAATTGCGATAGCGTACACTGTAGAAGGCTATACCGATGAAGAACTCATCACGTATGCTTCGAGTACTCCAGCGACACTCACTGTTGAGGAGTTGTTGTTCTCAGCGACATTGTTTGATGACGTAAACATGAAGTACACCATCTATGCAGCATGTGCTGACACCTACAGCTCAGACCCAAGAGGACACAACAACGCTGGCGTTTGTCTTATGGAAATGGGCCGACGCAACCAAGCGGAAGAAGCGTTTAACTCAGCGCGCTCGCTTGACCCAAACAACCAGGCTGTTCTAAACAACCTCGGAGCGATTGCACGCCAAAAAGGCAAAACAGATGAGGCCGCTTCACTCTTCGGAAAAGCTGGTTCTGGACCAGAGGTGAGCTACAACAAAGGACTCGTTGCGATCACACAAGGAAACTACGGTGCGGCGATATCTACCATGAGTGCCGCGACAACAGCCAACCTTGCGCTTGCCAAACTTCTTAACGGAGATGCAAATGGCGCGAAGACCACCCTTGAAAACGCAAACGACGATTCTGCAGTATCGAGCTACCTCCTTGCAATATGCTCGGCACGTCTTGGAGATGGAGAAGGCGTGAAACGAAACATCACTGATGCCCTCACTAAAGACGGAACTCTCAGAGAGAAAGCGAAATCAGATTTAGAGTTTCAGAACTACAGATCTGAATTGGGACTATAGTATGGGTAAGCGTTCGCTCGGAACGTAGTCCATAAATTAAGCAACACATTAAAAAGAGGCTGTCTCATTTCGGAGACAGCCTCTTTTTTGAGTCCAATAGATTTGCGAGAACTTCTAAGCCTTTAAAAGGCTGGCTGTATGCCAAAGCACAATTCCCGCACATACACTGACGTTCATGCTTTTCTTGACGCCCAACTGAGGGATCTCTAGGATGACATCTGCTGAGTCGCAAGTGGTGGATTGCACCCCACGAACTTCGTTGCCGAATACAAGCGCCCACCTCTCCCCTTTTAAAGGCGTCCATTCGCTTAAGGACACACTTTCGGCGTGCTGCTCAACAACGGCGATCTTAAATCCTTCAGAACGCAACACAGCGATCGCCTCCTCCGCATTTGTGTGACCCCGCCATGGAATATGATCGCTGGCCCCCAAAGCTGTTTTTAAGATGTCGCGGTGAGGCGGATGGCAGGTAATCCCGCAAAGCTCAACGCCAGCAATACAGAAGGCATCGCCTGTTCTGAAGAACGCACCTACATTGTTTCCGCTTCTGATATCCTCAAGAATAAAGACAACCGGAAGGTTGTTTTCGCTCTTATAATCTTCGGGTTCCACTTGAATGGGCTCTTAAAAACGACGATTTAATCGTTAAAGTGAAGCATGAAAGGAAGACGGGTTTGGTAGATGTCATTCGACTCCAACATACGCTTCACAGAAAGTATTTCGAGGAATGTAGAATTGTCTTCACCAAGCAAAGCAAGTGCATCGAAACTAGACTTTACACCTGTCAAATCCTCGATTAACATCTCAAATGGATCACCAATCTCCGGAAGGAAAACAGTTTCAGCATCGGGAGATTCTATTAAGGTCTTTGTATAATTCAGCGCTGTTTCCAAATTGCCGATTTCATCCACCAAACCGATATCGAGTGCATCATTTCCAGACCACACCCTTCCTCTTGCGACCTCCTCCACTTGTTCTGCATTCATCCCTCTGCCCTCAGCTACTTTGGAAGTAAATGAGTAATATATATCAGAAATGGTTTCATTGTAAGCCTCAATTTCAAATTCAGACATCGAAAAAACACCATCCGGTTTCCCGGCGTGGCTATGCGTCGCAATCTCATCGAATGCGACTCCCAGATGTTTTTCATACATCCCTCCTACATTAGTAATCACACCAAAAACACCAATCGATCCCGTGATGGTCGTCGGGTTTGCAAAAATGCGATCGGCTGCACAGCTGATGTAG
>MDSV01118924.1_pt1 | contig 13721 bp, 13 predicted proteins | sample 810851 | NCBI WGS metagenome assembly MDSV01 (sample SAMN05326640, study PRJNA326480) | marine metagenome | isolation source: seawater | place: Atlantic Ocean: North East | collected 2012 | reverse complement strand
TCTCTGTTGGACCTAAAACTACTCCTACAGTATCATTAATTGGTGTTGCAACATGAGTAACAAAATTATATATTAAAGCTAGCTGACAAACACCGCATGAATCAATTAAAGCAGGACCATTAACAACACCATTACAATCATTACAACTACTATTCCAATATGGATTTCCTGGATCATTAGGCAAAATTAGAATCTCATTCCAAGCGATATTAAGATTTAATGTATCATTAATAAATGATGGCACATGAGTAACTACATTATAAAGATATGCTTGGTGACAAATACCACAATCATCAAGCATTGATGACCCATTTACTATCCCATTACAATCATAAACACAATTGTTCCAGTTAGGATTCATTGGATTATTAGGTAGAACTAAAATTTCTGTAGGGTTTAATACCAAACCAACAGTATCATTTATAGGTGTAGAAACATGAGTCTGCAAATTGTAAATCATAGCCATTTGACAAACTCCACATGTATCAATTAAAGCAGGTCCATTAATAACAGCATTACAATCAAAAGTACAAGAAGAGTTCCATGTAGGATTCATTGGATCATTTGGGAGAACTAAAACCTCCGTAGGGCTTAATACCAAACCAGCAGTATCAGTAATTGGAGTAGAAATATGAGTAGTAACATTGTAAACAGATGCTAGTTGACATACTCCACAAGAATCAACTAGAGCAGGTCCATTAATAACAGCATTACAGTCCCTACACAAATTATTCCAATTTGGATTCATTGGATCATTAGGTAAAACAAGAATTTCTGTAGGACTTAAAACTAAACCAGCAGTATCAACAACTGGAGTAGAAATATGACTTACAACATTGTATACTAATGCGGAGTGACATGTTCCACAATTATCATTTAAAGCCAAACCATTAGTGACACCATTACAATCACTACAACTACTGTTCCAATTTGGATTCATTGGATTATTGGGAAGAACTATAATTTCAGTTGGTGATAAAACTAAGCCTGCAGTATCATTTATTATTGTTGTAACATGTGTCACTACATTATAAATCATAGCTAGCTGACAATCACCACAATCATCTAACATAGCAGGACCGTTAATTACTCCATTACAGTCATTACAACCACTATTCCAATACGGACTCAATGGATCATTTGGTAAAATTAAAAGTTCATTCCAAGCAAGAATAACGCCAGAAGTGTCATTTATAAAGGTTGGTATGTGTGTAATATAATTATAAATGTATGCTTGATGACAAACTCCACAATCATCTACCATTGCAGAACCATTAATTACCCCATTACAATCTACGTTTTGCGCATTAATATTAAACATAAATGATAATGTTATTAATAAGGATATATATAAATTTTTCATGTTTTTATTATTTTTTTTTGCAAAAATAATCACCTTTACAAAAAATAAAATAACGCTATAAGGTCTAAAAATATAGATTTTAGGTATTAGCTTTGAAAGGATGCCTTTGAATCCAAATAGATGGCCTAGCTAATTTAACAAATGGACTTAATAAAAAATTCAAAATAAGATTTGTAAATCTTACGTAAATAAATGATTTTTTCGGCTCTGCTCCAAAATTACTTTTAAACTCATTTGCTGTTCTTCCTAGAACAAGAGATGCTTTATTTTGATCAATGGCATGCCGTATAGTTTCAATTAATATTCTTCCATAAATAGCATGAGAATTATTAAATGTTTTTTTGAAACCAACATAATATGAATATAAAACAGTATCGTCTTCCATCTCAGTTGAAAAAGCAATTAATTCATTATTGACAAAATAACCATAAACTTTTAGATAACCAGAATTGATTAAAGAATGTAAAGCTTTAACATTAAATTTTGGTCCATTGAATTTAGAACTATCAATGATTTGATCAAATAATTTCTGTATTTCTATTTCATAGCATTTAAAATCCTTAGATGTTAAAATATCAATTCTAACATCCTTACCTAAAATTAAAATATTTTTAATTTTTTTTCTGTATTTAGACCTTAGACTACATAAGTAATCATCAAAATCATTCCAGTTTGATTTAACATTTAACACCATATCTTCCTCGACTTCAATTTTTTTATAGTTAATAGATGAAATACTATCTTTGAGTGTTTCAGGAACAATTACCATAGAAAAAGTGTGATTCATCTTTAAAATTATATCTTCTAAATTAAATTTTTGAGTTGAAAAAAATGAATTAATATTTGTTAAAAATGTATTTGAGAAGTACAATACATTAATTCTAAAACATGATAAAAAAAATTTTACAAAAGGATAATTAATATAATTAGATACTCTTTTAAAATCAAATTTGATAATTTGAAAATAAAATCTTAATGAATTTTCTTTAATAAAAAAATGTTTAATTTTAGGATGACTACTAACAAAGCATTTTAAAAAATTAATTTGTAAAAAAGGACTTATACCTTCAATATCCCAATTGTTTTTTATTTGATCAACTTTTGAAAATATTTTATGCATTTGGAGAGATGTTTAAAATAGATATATCTGGCATAATACCAACTCTTCCAGCATAACCTAGATGTCCTATACCTCTATTAACATATATTTGTTTTTCATTAATACTATATAATCCAGCCCATTGTTTATATCTATATTTAACAGGACTCCATTTAAAATTGGGAAGTTCTATCCCGAATTGCATTCCATGAGTATGACCAGATAATTGTAAATCTATATTATATTTACTTTTTAATACTTGTTCCGTCCAGTGAGAAGGGTCATGAGATAGTAAAATTGAAGGAAGACTATCGTCAACACCCTCCATTGAAACATTAAGATCCCCATCTTTATTAAAATTTCCAGCGCCCCAATTTTCAACTCCTATAATGTTAAATTTATTGTGATTTTTTTTAATCACTTTACTTTCATTAAGTAACAATTCAAAACCTGAGTCTTGATGAATTTTAACTAACTTAGAAAAATTATCTTTCCATTCTTGTGAACTTCTCTTTAGACCAGTATAATCTCCGTAATCATGATTTCCTAAAATAGAAAACTTTCCATCTTTTGCCTTAATTTTCTTTAGTGTATCAATAAATGGTAAAGCTTCAAAATAATAGTTATTAATTAAATCACCAGTAAAAACAACTAAATCTGGATTTTCCTCATTAATCATTTTAACAACTACTTCTAACTTTTCAACATTAAAACTTCCTAAATGAAGATCAGATATATGTATAATTTTATATCCAGATAGCTGAATAGGCCATTTGTTTAAATAAATATTTTGAAAATTTTTTTTAAAATTAAACCTTCCAAATTTCATTCCTAATAAAAAAGTTGAAAAGATTATGGAAGAAACAATTAATGATGATTTTTTTAAAAATTCTAATCTTCCAACGCTATGTTTATCTCCAGAATTATTAAATAAATTAAAAACTAAACGAAAAAAACGTAAAAGATCATCAAGTATTAGAGGAAATAATCCTATTGACTTAGAAATAAAAGAAATAAAAATTATACTAGTAAGTATAATTCTACTATTATTATTTACTGTTGGAGTAAGCTTATCATAATTTAATATTACATAAATTACTGAGAAGTAAATAAAAAGTGAAAAAATCCAATAAAAAAATTTAAAGAAACTATGAGATGAACTAGAGCTAAATATTGAGGATACACCCAAATAATAGTAAATATCAACAAGAAAAATAAACGATATTATAATAATAAACTTCATATCCCATTTAAAAGATTGCAAAAATAAACAATGAATTTCTTCTAAAAAAATTTCTTTTCAATATAAAAAGTACCAAAAGGAATTAATGATGCTAGCAGAACAATAAAAAATTTATAAATATTCCATTTCATTTCCTTCTTTATTATAAAAGCTAGCACTATATACATTACAAACAACACGCCATGTGGCATTCCAAGTATTTTAACATAAGTCTCATTTAACAATATATACTTTACAGGTACAGCTATAAATAATAATAATAAATAAGATAATCCTTCAAAAAAAGCTATTAATCTAAATGTAAACTTCATTATGCAAAGATAAATTATATCAATTTGCTAGTAGCATTAAATTTATAAGATTTATATTAAAATAATTTATGTAAAAAATTACTTAATTTTAGGGCAATGTCTGCTAATAAAAATATTTTATTCTATTTAATTGTATTTTTTTTATTTACAATTTTCACATCTTTCATGTGGGGGCAAGGAATGTTTATGGATGGTATATTTTATGCTGTATGCGCTAAAAACCTTTCAAATGGATTAGGTGACTTTTGGACTCCACACTTAACCCCATCTTTATTACCGTTTTTTTATGAACATCCCCCATTAGCAATAGGAATACAAAGTATTTTTTTTTCAGTTCTTGGAGATAGTATCTATATTGAAAAAATCTACTCGTTTTTGACATTTATAATAACAGGAATAATTATACATTTTATATGGGTGCAGATTTCAGAAATTCAATACAAGAAATACAGTTGGGTTCCTTTATTATTATGGACATGTATACCGATCAATATATGGAGCTGTTCTAATAATATGTTAGAAAACACAATGAATATATTTGTTTCTTTATCGGTATATTTTTCTATAAAATATTTTAAAACAAATTTTTATTCTTATTTATTTTTAACTGCATTTTCAATTTTTTTAGCATTCTTATCAAAAGGACTAACCGGAACTTACCCATTGGCAATTTTTTTATGTTTTTTTATTGCATTTAAAAATAATTTTAAATCAACTATTTATAATACTCTTAAATTAATTTTACTTTTTATCATTCCATTTTTAATGCTATATTTAATTTATCCTGAAGCAATTTATAGTCTCAAAAAGTATATTAACAAACAAGTTTTAAATAGCATACAAGATATAGTAACAGTAAATAATAGATTTTATATAATCATAAGATTATTTTCAGAAATTTCCATCCCAATAATAAGTGTATTTACAATTCTTCTTTTAACTAAAAAAAATAAACTAAGACCAAACCAAAATCTTATTAAATGGTCTTTGTTTTTTTTAACTATGGGATTTACTGGAGTAATACCTATAATGATTAGTATGAAACAAAGCGGATTTTACATAATAACTACCTTTCCTTTTTTCGCGATAGGACTAAGCATGTTAATTGTTCCTTATATAGCTAATAAATTAATCATTAAAAAGAAAACTCTGATTTTTATAAATATATGTCTTTTATGCGCAAGTTCAATATTAATAAATAATAATTTACAAGGATATAGTAGAGATGAAGAACTTCTAGAAGATATTAAACTAATTATTAATACTATAAAAAATGAAAATACAATATATATTAATTCAAAACAAAGTAGATCAATTTATAGTCTAAGAGCATATTTTTTCAGATATGGCAACATAGATTTAAATCATAATTACAAAGGAAAATATTTTTTAAAGTATAATGATGATGAAAGGATTCCCAATGAAAAATATAAAAGAGTAAACTTGGACACAAAAACAATTTCACTGTATAAAGACTAAAGTATTTTATACCTTCTTTTGGCAATAAAATCATAAACTAAATCTAATATTTTCTTTGGAATAACATCTAAAATAAGTAACAGATAATAAGGGAATTTCATCGAAACAAATATTTTAATTATCGCCTTTGATTTTATATAAATATTATCACTTTGAATATATATAATAGAATTTATATTTGACAGTTTATGATTATAAATCATTTTTTTTCCTTCTTCAGAGCTTCTAGCAATATAAATTATATGATTTTTTTTGACTTTTGGTTTTACTTTTTTTAAAATAGTTAAACAAAAATTACACTGATCGTCATATATTAAGTAATTCATAAATAATTGTATTATTTTTGCAAAAATAATATGATAATAATTAATTAAAATGCTAAACAAAAAAAAATGTGTTCCCTGCCAAGGAGGAATACCACCACTAAACAAAGATGAAATACAAAAAATGCTACCATCATTAGATGATGGATGGATAGTTGAAAATGATAAAGAATTAAAAAAAGAGTATCAGTTTTCTGTATACAAAGATGCCATTTCTTTTACTAATAAAATAGCAGAACTTGCAGATGAAGAAGGTCATCACCCCTACATTCATATAAATTTTAAAAAAGTTGTTATTATATTATTTACTCACAAAATTGATGGCCTGCATGAGAACGACTTTATTCTTGCATCTAAAGCTGACAAGGTATTCCATTCTAACTTTTAGATTTATACAATTTAAAACAAGCATACATTCCTAGTACACCAAATAAGCCAAAAGGTATGTTTATTATGGCATAATCTAAACTAGAGCTTTTAAACAAACCACCATATATAGTTGAAAGTGTCCATAAAATATGTCCAATTGTATAAAACACAAAAGAAATTAAAAGTAAAAAGTAGATTTTTTTCATTTTATATAATGATTATGATTAAACTAACTTTTCCATTTAATACTACATCCAGTTGAAGGAGTTTGAGCAGAAGAAATAGTTTCCTGATTAATAATTTGATCCAACACCTTTCTTATATCAATACCATCATTGCTTTTGTTATTTCCAGGTCTCGATGAATCAATTTGTCCTCTATAAACACAACTCATTTTATTATTAAAAATATTAAAATCAGGTGTACATTCTGCATGATATGATCTAGCAACATCTTGACTTTCATCAAATAAATAAGGAAATGGAATATTGTATTCTTGTACAAGCTTAATCATATTTTCAGGAGAATCCTCTGTGTATCTAATTATATCATTAGAATTAATAGCAATAAAAGAAACTCCTTTTGACATATATTCATTTGCAATTTTTATTAGCTGTGGAAGTACATGAATAACATAAGGACAATGATTACACATAAATACAATTAATGTAGCTGTGTCAGATTTAAGATCCGATAAAGTAACTAAACTATTATTCATTGGATTGATTAGGTTAAAATCGGGTGCAATAAAGTCTAAGGATATCTGTTTAGTTGGTGTTAAAGCCATAATTTATTTTTTGTAAAAATAATGAAAGAAGATAAATGTAAAGGAATTATAAAGTAAAAGAAAAAGTTGTAAAATAATTTCTTGGTAAAGATGGAATAATTCCAGGTCCAGGATAACTAGTTGCTCTTCTAGTAAAGTAATAATTATTCAACACATTATTGATGCCTGCTTCAACACTGAAAGCTTTTCTTTCAAATTTAAAATTAATATCAACAATATCATACTGGGGTATTATCCCTAAAACTCCACTGAGATTACTATTTACTGAATTTGAAGCATCTGTAAATTGTTCTGAAAGATAAGTGTACTGAAAATTTAGACTTAAACTATTGTATGAAAAATTTAAACCTGTTTTAAAATTATATTTAGGAATGAATTCAACTTTCTTATCTAAAACCCCATTTACTTGAGTTTTCACATATCTTGACTCTATCAGAGAAAAATTAGAATAAATGTTTAATTTATATTTTTTGTCTAAAAAATTATTTAAACTAAGATTAATTAGACTTTCAAATCCGTAAATATTGGCATCTCCTACATTACCTCTTTCACTTTTAACTCTTCCATCAGCTAGCTCTTTTTGAATAAAGCCTATCCTATCATTATATTTAAGAAAAAATGCTGTAAGATCATAAAATAATAAATTCTTAAAATTTCCTCTTAAACCAATATCTGATGTATATCCATTCTCATCTTTGATATCTGGATTTATTATAAATGCAGGATTAACTATACTAATGTCTGCAAATGTAACAGACCTATAATTTTGTGAAATATTTGAATAAAACTCATAATAATTATTGATCTTATAACTTATTCCCAGTCCAAAAAGAACAAATTTTCTTTTGTTTTCTCTATTTTCTTCAATTATTGTATCAAAAACTGGGTTGTCTGCACCATCTAAAACAATCTTTTGATATTGGCCATCACTATTAGTGTTTATATACTCATACCTAAAACCTGGAACAATTGAAAACAAATCACTTAAGTATAAAATATTCTCTCCAAAAATTGAAAAATTACTGTTTGGATACTTATACTGTGATTGATTAGCATAATATGGATATGTTGAATTTTCAAAATTAAAATTTGGATCACTTGCTGATGATCCTGGACCCTGCCTACTAGAGTTATTTGCTCGATAAAACTTATATCCTAATAAACTAATATTTTTCAAACCAAATAGTTTACTATCATTTAATAATTTATGTTCAATACCATAGTTTTTAAAGTCCCCATAAATAAGATCTCTCTCACTGCCATAATCTATCATATCAACTCTATTTGATCGAAAACCAAGTGCATTTCTATTTGCTGATAAACTAAAAATACTAACAGTATGATTAAGATTATTATTGATTTTGTGTTTAAATTTTAAATTATATAAAAACCAATTAACAGAAAACCAATTTCTAGCTCTATTACTTTGAAATGGATTTTCATCAAACATTTCATCATTTAATCCACCAGCTTGTTGTGCTAAATATGTAAAATAAGTAAATTCTGCAGAAAGTTGTACTTTTTTGTTTATCTTATTAGATATGAAAAAATAAAAATTTTTAGAATTGAATGATGAATTTTTTCGAAATCCATCTCCTTTTTTAAAATTAAAAAAAGAATAAATTCCAATATTTTTATTTTTAGTTGAAAAACTATTAAAAATAGTTATTAAACCATTACTTCCAAATGTTAATCTATTATTTAAATTAATTTTTTTATTATTAGGATTTTTAATAACAAAATTTAACATCCCTCCAAATTGCGTTCCATACTGAAGAGATGCTGCACCCCTTACTATTTCTATTTTTTCTAATGCTTCAGCAGGTGGGGTGTAATAGCTCTCTGGATATCCTAAAACATCTGCACTTATATCATAACCATTTTGTCTTGTATTAAAGTTAGATGTACGATTTGGATCTAATCCCCTACCTCCAATATTAAGTTGTAGGCCTGCGTCATCATTTTGATAAATATTTAGTCCTGAAACTTGACTGTATATTTGTCTTGCGTTGTTAGTTGATAAATTGGAAGAATTTGTTAAAGAAATTACTTCCGACTTTTTACCAGCATATATTGAATTTCCTTCAACATCTTTTAATTTATCAATACCGAATACTTGCTGTTTTTTATCTGTAATATCAATTTCATCTAACATTACAAATTTTGGTGTCAAAAACACATCAAGCTTTAAAGAATCGTTGATTGAAACTTTTTTACTATTAACTTTAAAATCTGGCGAAATAAAAACTAAATCTAATTTATTAGTGGTAGTTTTAATGAAATATTCTCCTTGGGAATTTGTTTTAGCTAATTTTATAGATGTTTCTTGATTATAAATTTCAATATCACTTAATGGTAAATTATTATTGATACTAACAACTTTTCCATAAATAATAAAATTTTGGCCATAAAAAAGTATACTAACACATAGAAACAGTGTTAGTATACAAATTTTTTTAGTCAATTTTAAAAAAGGATTTTTCTTAAATACTGAGAATACTAATCTCCATCACCTGAAGAGTACGTTAGTCCAACACCAAAAGCATTAAACATATCTACTTTAAACTCAGCAACGTTAACCTGAATAGAGTACCAAGCATCAAACATATTACACTGAGCATAGCCTGCTTCGTAATCATCTTTAGTGACTCCACTACATAAATTTACCTCATTAATAAAACTTTTACTTAGAATATTAATTGTATTTCTAGCATTTGTGAAATTACCTTCAATATTAGACACTAAATTATCCTCTCCTTTATATTGAAGATATGTTTTAAAAGACTCTCCTTGAGATTGAGAATCATATGAAGTACCACTAAAAAACTTTTCAATAGCAGTAAGTGCTTCTAATGCCAATGCTTTTTGAGAAACTCCATTGTAAAACGCTTCCAACTTTTCAGGTCTTTTAACATCATCTACCCATATCCCAAGCGGAAGTCCAAATTTATATGTTCTGAAATCTTTTTCATAGTAATAAGAAAAATTATTTAATAAAACATCTGTACTAGATGTCTGGGAACTACCGTCAGAACTTATATACGAAGCTTTATTATTTTTCCATGAATTTATAACTGTTTCTGTATTTGAAATCATTGCATCAACAACATCTGATAAATATAATAGATAGTTGGATCCAGCTGAATAACTATTTATAATATCATTTGAATCGCTTTCCAAACCATATAGTAAATAATCTAATGCAGGAAATCCTTGAGCTTGAGATAACTGACTAGTATTTTCTAAATCCCAACTTCCCTGATTAACATAATAATCAATTAATGCATTTTTAGTTGGGAATGAATTCATTTTAGTTCCATAAAAAATTTGCTCTCCAATTTCAGTTTCTGAAACTACTTCTACATGTTGATAGATTTTATATGCAGATAACCATTTTTGTCTAACATCTTGAAGTGTAGATGAATTAGTATTATTTACAAAATTTGTTACTGAAGAATCCAATTCATTTAAATGTAATAGTAAATCCTCATGAGAGGGAATAATTATATTAGAAACAATATTATCTAACATTGCTCCTCTGTCAAAACCATCACCTGTAGGATTATTATCAACACTATCACTTGAACAAGAAGATAGTATTGATAAAATTAATAAAGTATAAAATATATTTTTCATTTAATGTTTTTTTAAAAAAAATAATCCCAAGACTATACTATCTTGGGATTATTTAATTAGTTATTATAAACCAAATAGTGGATCTTTGGCTATAATTTCATCTCTAATTGCATCTAATTGAGCTGGAGTTACATCCCAGAATCCATTACCTGCCTTTAAAGCATCAAGTTTTCCTTTAACCCAATTATTATCAAAATATGGAGCTCCATCTACTTTAGTAAATTGTAAACTATAAATAAAACCATATCCTTCAGAAAGATCGTGGATAAAGTCAGGGGTTACACCATTAGCTATAAGTTCAGCTGATGCACCATCAAGATAAGAAATAGCTTTATAAGCAACTACTCTAGAAATGTTTGAACAAATTGTAGCAATATGAGCATCTCTTTTAGTATAATCCATATCAACAATTGCTTGTCTTCCATCTCTGAAGTTATCGTAAGTATTAACTGCAATCATTGGCTCATTAGAAACAACCTTTCCTAAATACTTATTTAGTAAGATATCACCAGATGTTAAGGCAACACCTGTTCCAGAACAATCAAGTCCATATAAATAACCAAATCCTTCGTCAAAATGGTGTTCCATAGTTGTATATCCAGGTCTATCATCATTAGAAACATTCATTTTTCCTGATGCCAAATATACATTTGCAATTTGATCAACGCACAATGCTCCAATTAAGCATTTAGCAAACACTTGGTTTAATTCCATTCCTTTTGCATTTACTTTTACAGTTCTGCCTTGACTACCATCTGGATTTATAGCAGTCAATGAACCAGCAACACCGGAACTAGCTACATCTCCATTAGCAACAGCTGGAGCTACATCATTAGCAAAAGAAAGCATCGCAAGGTTAATTTCTTGATCTACATCATTAACTTTATTTTCTAACCTTTTATCGGTAGCAGCAAGTGCTACAGCTGAAGACCACATATATCCAGAGTTATTAAACATAGAAGTTAACATTGATTCAGTAGTTGTTTCATCATTCATAGCTGACATCATTTCTCCTACCATGTGTAATCTAGCAGTCTGGCCACCAAAAGATACTGTAGAAGGGTTATTTACTGTGTCAGTAGGATCTGTAAACATAGAGATATATCCATAAGTACAGCTTCCATCATCAGTGTCAGCATCAGCATTATATTCTACAGAGCAAGGATCTGTACAACCTAAAACAGCTGGTGTAGAGCTATTTTTAGAGCATGATGAGAAAATTAAAACACCGGATAGCATTAAAATTTGTAAAATATTTTTTGTTTTCATTTTTAAATATAGTTTTGATTAATAAATTTTGGCAAAAATAATAAACTATTTTTATTTAGACTTATTTTAAATAAAAATTATTTACTACTTTTGGCACATTAAAAAAATGGAATTATTTTATAATATATATCAAATTATTGAAGAGTCCTTAACTCTAAGTTTATCTTATTTTATTGATACTGAAAAAAGAATTAATATTATTTACTTGCTATCTGCCTTAATACTTGCATATTATGTATATTATAAAAGTAAAATCAAAAGTTCTTTTTTAAAATATATTTTCCACAAAAAAGTTTGGCTAAGCAAATCTGCTTATATTGACTATGCCCTGTTTATCTTAAACGGATTTATAAAAGTAATTTTTATAGGGCCATTTATAATATTTGGATTTTATATTGCTTTTTATATTAACGAATATCTTCTAAATAGTTTCGGATATTCATCATTCAATTTAAGTACTACAAATACATTAATACTGTATACTATATGTATCACAGTTGTTAATGACTTTACAACATATATTGTGCATTACTTAATGCACAAGGTTCCTTTTCTATGGGAGTTTCATAAAGTACATCATTCAGCCACAACAATGAATCCATTAACTCAGTATAGAATTCATCCTGTCGAATTGATAATAAATAACATAAAATCAATTTTGATATTTGGATTAATAACTGGAATATTTGACTATTTATCAAATCACCAAATAGATAAATTACTTTTTTTAGGCGTTAATGTATTCACCTTTATTTTCTTTCTCTTGGGTGCTAATCTTAGACATTCTCATGTAAAGCTAAAATATCCGCATTTTTTAGAGTATTTATTTATTAGCCCATATCAACACCAAATTCACCATAGTAGTAATACTGCTCATTTTAACAAAAATATGGGAAGTAGATTTGCTATATGGGACTGGTTTTTTGGAACATTGGTTCTATCAAAAAAAGCAAAAAAAATAAGATTTGGTATAGGAAAAAAAGAAGATAAAGACTACAATTCTATACTCAAAAATTTATTTTATCCTTTCAAAAATAATTATCGAAAGTTAGTAAAAATTTATAAGCATTTAACTCATTAACATATCAACTATTCTTGGAACACCAGTTGTAGCCTTTTCACTAATTAATTCTACATATTTATCTGTTTTTGTTAATTTTGGATCAATAACAATATTTCTAGCACTATTTTTAGTAAAATCAAGCAGTGATGCTGCTGGATAAACATTCAAAGAAGTTCCTATTACTATAAATATATCTGCATTTCTAACCATCTCAATTGCAATTTCCATATTTGGAACTTCCTCTCCAAACCATACAACATTAGGACGTAATTGCTTTCCATTTTGACATGTATCTCCAATGTTTAATTCAGAACCATTTATTTCATAAATTTCATTGTTAAATATACTTTTAGATTCCGTAAGTTTTCCATGTAGATGTAGAACATTTTTAGTTCCGCTTCTCTCATGTAGATCATCAATATTTTGTGTTATTACATTAAGATTATATTTTTCTTCTAATTTATTTAACGCTGAATGAGCAATATTTGGACTAGCTTTAAGTAGTTGCCTTCTTCTGATGTTATAAAACTCCAAAACAAGAGCTGGATTACCTTTAAATGCCTGTGGTGTAGCTACCTCTTCAATTTTATAATTATCCCACAGTCCATTTGAATCTCTAAAAGTGCCTAAACCACTTTCTGCACTAATTCCTGCACCTGTAAAAACAACAATATTTTTCATAACATAAACAAATATAAAAAAAGAGCCCGAGTAAAATACTCGGGCTCCTTAATATTAAGATTAACTTAACTCCTTACTGAAGGATTAGTTTCTTGTTA
>MDSV01034689.1_pt1 | contig 13721 bp, 10 predicted proteins | sample 810851 | NCBI WGS metagenome assembly MDSV01 (sample SAMN05326640, study PRJNA326480) | marine metagenome | isolation source: seawater | place: Atlantic Ocean: North East | collected 2012 | reverse complement strand
CCAGAGACATTCGATGTTTTTCTTGGCAGTGTTGCCCCAAAAGGATATGCATGGATTATTCCAAAAGGCCCAGATACTGCAAACGTTGGACTGGGAGTGCGAGCAGGTGCTCTCAAAGGTTCAGTCAAGGAGCATCTTCAGAAATTTTGCGAAGATCTTGGATTTGAGATTCTTTCCATTGGAGGGGGGTGGATTCCGATGGGAGGGCCTGTCAAGACCATGGTTGATCAGAATGTCATCGCTGTAGGAGATGCTGCTGGTTTGGTGATGCCATCAAATGGAGGTGGAATCTCACAAGCTATGATTTCTGGTTGTTTTGCTGCAGAGACATATCTCGAATACAAACGAAACGGTACACCTCTGGAAACTTATCAAGAACGAATACATTCGTGTTTCGGACGTGCTTTGAAGAACTCTTTGAGATCAAAAAACATGGGCTATCTCATGTTCCAAAACGACCTGATTACAGAGGTTCTTTTACGAATCCTAGGCCCAATCGGGGGCATCAAGCGTGCAATGGAATGTGACAAACCATTGTGGGTTTTGTAATCATGACTTGTCTCGACTATTCATCGGTGTGTTCAAGTCTTATCGATGCCAGCCCAACTTATGGCGACGATGCGTGAGAATGACGAGGCCGTGAGCCCCGTTATTGCAACCGTCTTACTTTTGGCCATCACAGTGATGCTCTCGGGGATGGTGTTTGTCTTGATGCAAGGAGCATTGAGTACAACAGAAAAGTCACCCCCTCAAATGACTGTTAGCGTTCGGTCACTTGACAATGGATACCATGTTATTCGAATTACAAGTCTTGATCAAACACTCGACCCTGGTCGTATTTCATTCGATCTTCAAGAACAGGGCAATACAAACAACTCCTCATTCACCGGATTTGTAAACGATGCTGAGGTCTATTCGGTCATCGGATCAAACATCTCGTTCCATGATCGTGATGCAAGCTACTCCATATCTGCAGGCGATTACTTTGTCATCAACTCTCGCGAAATAGGTGTGGACCAAGGTGATTGGACATTTGTCATGCTTGACCAAGGCATCAACTACGTTTTAGTACGTGTTGACTTACCTCCGATGGCATAATAATTAGTCTTCAGCATCACTCAATGCTCTGATGAAATTGAGTTGAGCATTCTTTTCTCGCAAGGCTTGTTGAAGAACTGAAAATACATCTTCAGAAGTTGAAGAGGAAAGTGCGGATTGGCGGTCTTCTTGTTTATCAAGAACTGCGTTAGCAACCTGCCACAACGAAGGTGTATCGTAAGGCAGAAACTCTTCATCGAGAATTAGGACCATTTGTTCGAGATCAATATCTTCGTTTCGGAAGATAGCGTTGACATCGACGATATGTTGAGCCCAATCTTGGAGAAAAGATGACCACTCTTCTGCGGGTATTTCTCCGTTAACTTCATCCAAGAGTCGGATTTCTGCACGTAAGTAGAGCTTTCCTTCCGGATAATCTTCGACGTACTGTTCAACCAGGTCATCAACGGTTGGATAAATGTCACCGAATGGCATTGAGGGCAAGGCTGATTGAACAACATTCAGAATCTCAAAACGTTGATTACCATTCGCTGTAAACATGATGTTCGTTCCCTGCTCTTTCATATCATCGAGCGAGCAGAGGACCCCGAACGAAGACGGTTGGGACCACCCATCTGTAGATTCGGATTCCGCATCGTGTGCTATGTAACCGAATGGCTTCTCGTCGATGGTGCAATCATCTAACATTTGTTTGTACCTTGGCTCAAAAACACGGAGTGATTCACTCACAGACGGAAAGATTCCAGAGGGTAAAACGAACAATGGGATGGTCATCTTCTCGCTCATAGTGTCCCACTACCCTTTGCCCTCTTCAAGGATTGTGATTCAACCACCAATATATGACATCTCAACTTTGACGTGTTTGGTTTGGTTTGTTCGTTCTTCAGAATACCGATCAGTTCGATTCACCCATATCGTTTGTATCGCTTTGGCAACGTCCTCGGATGACGCATCCATACGCAGAATACCTCTCAAATCGTGACCTTGACTCGCAAACAAGCATGTGTAAATGCTACCGTTTGCCGATAGTCGAGCTCGAGAGCAGTTGCCGCAAAAGGGGTTGGTTATCGATTCGATGAAACCTACTTTCCAGCCCTGTTCGGTGGAGTAGACCTTCGCAACATCGCTCGCATGGAGTGGTGGGTTAGGGCGAAGTGTTCCGAAATCTTGCTCAAGCATTGACCGCATCGTTTCACCCGAAACAACGTGATCAAGATTCCAATCGTTAGTCGTACCAACATCCATGTATTCAATAAAACGAATTGGGATACCCCGAGGGCCAAATTCTTGAACCATCGGAACAACCTGACTCTCGTTGACTTCCTTTTTGATTACAGCGTTAACCTTGATCGGTAATCCGATATCTTGAGCGGATTCGATTGCTTCTAGGACAACGGAAGGATGTGCGTTTGTATCACCCATCGTACGGTAAATCTCTTCATCAAGAGCATCCAATGAAACAGTAATTCTATCCAGTCCCGCATTGTACAAATCATTCAACTGATTCTTCAACAGGAGGGCGTTGGTGGTTAATGCGATATCAAGATTCGCTGAGCAGGAGCGTAATTGTTGCACAAGTTTATGCAAATCTCTACGCAATAGGGGTTCACCTCCAGTGAGGCGAACCTTTCGAAGACCGTGAGGAATCAATGCTCTGACAACGTGAACTATTTCTTCGAAACGAAGGATGTCTTCTTTCGGAAGGAATTCATGAGTCCCATCAAAATGCTCTCGAGGCATGCAATATCTGCATCGCATATTGCACCGATCGGTGACCGAAATACGCAGGTCCAACAGAGGACGATAATGTGCATCCTCAAGGACCATGTGATTTCCACTCGGCTTTGTATTGTGAATGTTTGCAAGCCTTCATCTGATATGGTACTCAGGGGAGACCATGGCCAAGGGTTGGGTCGACAAATGGGGTCCGCGTGGCAAAGGGCATCGCCCTAGCCACATCCCTGCGATTGAAATCCAACCTACTTCCATCGAAGATAGACCTTGGAAATTACCACCCTCAAAAAGTCATATTATTCGAAAACTACTCCTCTGTGCACTAAGTAAAGGAAAACATACACTCATTGGTTTTGAGGAATTAGGAGAAGATGCTGAGAGCATGCAACGATGCCTGACGCAACTTGGAGTGCAATTCCAAACCATCGAAAATGGCATTGAAATCACAGGAGTTGGAATTGAAGGATTTGAACGATCGCCTAGCGTTCTCCATGCTGGTAATTCTGGAACAGCATTGCGATTACTCATTGGTTTAACCTCAAGACTCGATTTCGTCAGCATGATTGATGGTGATGCAAGTTTACGAAACAGAAACCATTCCACTCTGTTGAATGCTTTGTCACCGTTGGGAGTAACGTTCTCCTACGGCATTGAGCAAGAACGACTCCCTATCTTGGTTCATGGACCTTGGATTGGTTCTGAACTGACCGTTGACGTTTCTCATTCGTCCCAGCCGTATTCCAGCATTCTTCTCTCAACGTGCGGAATTGAAACTCCATCGATCATCAAGACAGTGGGGGATGCAGTCAGCCGACGTCATTCTGCCCTCACGATAGAACTCATGAAAGCGAGTGGTGCTTCTGTTGAGGTTGGTCCAGAAGAAACAACTCTACAACCTTGGACATCCAATCCTCCAGAGGTATGGGACGTGCCTTCTGATGCTTCGATGATGGCCTTCCCTGTTCTGGCATGTTTGCTCAATAATCAAAGCATACAAATTGAGAATCCAGTTCAATCAATCCATTCACTCGGACATGAGGTGTTACTCGATCACATCAATTCATTCGGAATCGAGGAACAGAATGGAACACTAACACCACTAGGAAAAGTGGCTGAAGTCGACATTGACCTCCGCGACGCCAACGATCTCTTACCCCCACTTGCTGCAGTTCTTGCACTTTCTGGTGGTGGACGACTTCGTGGAGCTACTCATGCTAAACACAAAGAGAGCAATCGAATCGATTGTACTGCACATCTCTTGAAATGTTTCGGACTAACATGCACAATCGAAGATGATGGACTCTCTATAGAAGGTGGCCAGCAGATGACAAGACCGGAAAAATTTGTTGAGACATTTGGAGACCATCGCATACAAATGACGGCAGTTCTTCTTGCTGCTCAAACAGGGGGTACAATCGAAGGGCCAAGGTTGCACAGAATTGCTGATCCTGCATTCTTAAATCGTCTCTCAACCGTGCCGACCGAAGTGCTTGTCAAGGGAATCCAACGATAATCGTAATGCAGTTGGCCTTCCATGGACACAGGCCCATGGATTGGGAACGTTTCTCATGTCTTCGAGGAGTCGACGCATCTGAGCAATGGTGAGTGTATCGTTTGCTTTGACTGAACCGCGACAAGCATTGAGGAATGCAAGATGATCTTTACGTCGCTCAATGGTCTCAAGTGGAGCACCATCTTCTGATATGTCTTGAAGAAGATCGAGTAGGAACGGTTCGACTTCATTGCCATCCAGTAAGCGTGGGGCTTGCATAACATCCCATTGGCCTTCATCTTGCTTTTCGAGATGAAATCCAAGTTCCTCAAATCGTTGCAAAAAAGATTCAAGACGAGCCTGTTGAGCAAGTGTTAATTCAATTCTGGAAGGAACAAGGCGAGGTTGAGGTGTCCAAAGGCTCTCGTCGTTTCTCAATCGCTCATAGCGGATTCTTTCGTGCAATGCGTGTTGATCAATCAACAACAATTCTTCTCCAGCTTGGGCTAGGATGTAGGAATCTGCAAATTGTGACAACGGCTCCATGATGGGAAGATCGTTCAGAACGCCTTCAAGTGGAGATTCTTCAGTTGGCGAGATGCTACCGCCGCATCCTGCATGACGATGGAGTTCGCGCTCTTGGTGAGAAAGAGCCGGAGCAATAGGATTCGTTGTTAGCCCTGGAAGTGATTTTTGTGCAGCAGCTGCAATTGATTGAGGTCGTGGCTTCTCAGGTTGTTTTGATGATTCTTCAGCAACATCTCCCACAAGATTCAGTTGTGTCCCAGCAGCAATCGCCCATGGAGGGGCGGCAGATGGTTCCGCAGATGTTTTTAGATCTGCATCCTTGACCAACAACTCTTGAATGGGTTGATTTTGATTTGTTTGGGAGAGACCTTCTAATTCTTGCAATTCACCGCTCGAATCTGGTTGTGTTGGTGAAGTGGCAAGCGTATGTGCAATCGCCCGCTCAAGACGTTCAAGAACACGCCATGAATGACGCAGGCGCACTTCCCTCTTGGTTGGATGAACATTGACATCTACTTCATTAGCAGGAACGTGCAAGTGAAGCACTGCAACAGGATGTCGACCTTGCATCAAACGTGTTCGATAACCACGACGAATGGCTTGATGGAACGGTGTTGAAGCGACCGGTCTATCGTTGACAAAAATGTGAATCTCATCGCCTTTTCCTCTGGAAATATCAGGAGCGCTGATGTAACCAGTCCATGATTCATCCCCGGGGACATCTGCATCTTGCTTAGGTAAAACAAGCGGAAGAAGGTTGGAAGATTGTCCTCCCAACACATCATACAATCGGTTCTCAATCGATTCGCTTGATGGTAAATTCAGTGTAGAGCGGCCATCGATTGTACACCGAAAGGCCACCATTGGATGGGCAATAGCGTGTGCGACGACAACCTCAACAATTCGTGCATGTTCAGTAGCAGGCCGGCGTTGAAATCCAAGACGAACAGGGGTATTTTGAAACAGATTTTCAACGGTGACAACAGTTCCACTCGCCATCCCAGTCGGTTGAATTTGTTCCTGAATACCATTCTTCATACTGATACTTCGGCCTTCATTACCTTCAGGTCTTGATGCAACCGTCAGTCGTGAGACGATACCAATACTCGCAAGTGCTTCTCCACGGAAACCAAGTGTGTGAATCTCATTGAGATCTTCTGGTTGACGGAGTTTTGATGTTGCGTGTCGAGATAATGCTAATTCGAGATCGTTTTCGTGAATTCCGCTCCCGTTATCTTCAATTCGAATAAGATCAAATCCACCACGTTCAATTTCGACATGTATGGAACTGGAGCCCGCATCAAGAGAATTTTCAAGCAATTCTTTGACAACCTGTGCAGGACGCTCTACAACCTCACCGGCTGCAATATGGCCGATGGTTAAATCATCGAGTTGTTGAATTCGTTTAGGCTCAGTCATGCTATTCATCTCCCAATTGATGTTGCATGCGTTCGATTAATGCAAAAGCATCTCTCGGCGAAAGGTCATCAAGATTGATCGAACTAAGCGTCGAAAGAACGTTCTCTTGAGCATCCGACATTGAGGGTCCATTTGATTCATTTGTTTGCATTGCAGCGGCTGCAAAATATCCCAAGAGAGAGGATTGTCCTTGTTCACGAGTACCAGGCGCTCCATCTCGCCCAGCTTTCGCACCTTGTGCCTGTTGCTCAAGGAAAGCGAGCAGATCAGTCGCACGTTCAACAACGCTTCGAGGGAGACCTGCAAGAGCCGCAACCTGGACACCATAGGATTCGTCGCATGGCCCATCTGCAACGGTGTGTAAGAAGCGCAACGTGCCATCACTTTGAGCGACTTGAACGTGAACATTGGCTAATCCATTGACTTCAGATTCAAGTCCAACGAGTTGGTGATAATGTGTAGCAAACAAGCTTCGAGCACCAATTCGATTGCACACATCTTCCGTAACCGCCCAAGCGATTGAGAGACCATCAAATGTCGATGTCCCTCTCCCAATCTCGTCCAACAGGAGGAGTGAATTTGGTGTTGCACGGCGTAAGATATGTGCAACTTCGATCATTTCCATCATAAAGGTCGAACGACCTCTCCGAAGGTCATCACTTGCTCCTACTCGAGTGAAAATCCGATCAATCAATCCAATACGTGCCTTCTCTGCAGGAACAAAACAACCCGATTGAGCAAGGATACTAACCAACGCTACTGTCCGCAAATACGTAGATTTACCACCCATGTTTGGACCTGTGATGAGTAAAAAGTGTCGCTTGTCGTCCATAATAACGTCATTCGGAACAAAGCCTTGTTGAGCTTCTAGAACAGGATGTCGGGCTTGGCTGAGGACCATTTTTCGCCCTTCAGCAATGGCCGGTTTCACCCATGAGCGTTGTCTGGCTGTTGAAGCAAAGCATTGCAAGACATCGATTGATGCAACCTTTGAAGCAATTTGTGCAAGACGATTGGCATGCTTTCGAACACGGTCACGGAGAGAACAGAACAACGCATATTCGATGGCTTTGGATTTGCTTTCAGCTGTCAACAGGAGGTCATCCTGTTCACGGAGTTCATCCGTGACATATCGATTTCCATTTGTCATCTGCTGTTTACGTGTCCAATCATCAGGCACCTTGTCAGCATGAGTTGAAGTAACCTCAATGAACCATCCAATCTGCCGATTCATACGAACTTTGAGACTTGGAATGTTCAATGCCTTTCGGAGTGATTGTTCAAGATCAGAAAACCAGGTATGCCCCTGACTTGAAGCATTTCGATACCTGTCAAGTTCCTCATCAACACCTGCCCGGATCAATCCTCCATCTCGTAAGCCAAGTGGCACTTCATCAGCGAGTGTTCGATGAATTTCCTCTGCGACATCAGAGAGTGAATCCAAATCTTCAACGAGGTGACAGAGCAATCCATCTTCGGTTTCAATCGAAAGACGTTGAATCGCAGGCAAGCGTTCAATCGCATTTGCAGTTGCAAGCAAATCGCGTGCATTTGAACGATTGTACTTCAGTTGTGTCGAGAGGCGCTCAAGGTCCAACATTCCCTTGAGGCTATCACGAAGAAGATCGAGCCGTTTTGAAGATCGCATCAAAGCACCGACTGAAGCATGTCGAGCTTGTATCGCATCGGTGTTGGACAGTGGACGTAACAACCACGATTTCAAACACCTGCGTCCCATTGCAGTCCTGCATTTATTCATTGCCCACAACAGTGAGCCTTCGTATCCCCCCGCCAATGTTTGAGTAATTTCGAGATTTCGTAATGTGGTCTGATCGAGAACCATTCCTTCCGATGTTTCTTGAATTTCAACATCACGGATCGCAATATCGTCATGACGATGTACAGAAGCAAGGTAATCGGCCGCAAGTGCAGTGGCTTGTAAGGCCTCAGGCGATTGCCCAAGGTCGAGGTGTCCGAGATCATTCACTTCTAGCATTGCCTTCAAGCGTTGCGATGCTCTTTTCGGTTGCACAGAGTGTTGACTTACAATAACCGAATCAAGCATTCCCAGAAGGTGAAGAAGTTCACTTCGTTCGGCATCCTGCGGCGTAAGTACCAACTCACTAGGATTCCATCGCATGATTTCGTCATGGATTGAAGCCCACTTTCCATCACCCTCAAATGCTACAGCCCAAGCTTGACCTGTTGAAGCATCGATCATGGCCAATGCCGCAGTATCTTGATCGACAAGTAGACTACAGAGCAAGGCAGAGGAGTCACTTCCAATCAGGGATTCTTCGTATAACGATCCTGGCGTGTAAATTCTTGTCACAACGCGTTCGAGGAGTTTAGCACCCTCTCGTAATTCTTCTTCTTGCTCTGCCACGGTCACCTTGTGCCCAGAACGAAGCATAAGGCGGAGATTTTCTTCGAGTTGATGCCATGGGAATCCTGCCATGGGAATTGGTTTCTCTGCGTTTTTATCACGAGATGTCAACGCTAATCCAAGGACGTTTGAACCAACTTCTGCATCTTCGTGAAAGAGTTCGTAAAAATCGCCCATCCGAAAGAAAAGAATCGTTCCAGGATTCGCATCCTTGAGCTCATGGAATTGGTCCATCATGCTCCGTTTTGCCATTGAAACCCCATCCGCGCAGTATGCAGGATGAGCCCTGATGACGAGAGGTGATTAAGGTTCGGAAAAGTCGCTGTCTTACGCCTTCTTCAGGTGCATGGCTTTTTCGACCATCAAATATGCCTGTGTTACAATCATGATCACTCCGACAACAATGAATGCAAAGTTGAGGAATCCTCGGCCTGAGGAGAGGGATCCTTCAAGCGTCAAGTCCAATGAAATACGGTCTGCTTTTCCGTTTGAATCGAATCCATGAATGTAGAGAACATCCCCTTCAATCATTCCCGCAGTTGATTGCAATGGCAAAGGATAAGGTAGATTCTTTGAGGTACTTTCTCCGGTCGAGACATCAATCCTGAGAATGGATTCACTTCCCCGAGCACCAAAGAGCCAAGCACGGTTATGTTCGCATTCGTAGACCATCACTGTGGAAGCATATGCTTGCATCTGTACTGAGTCGAGTGATACCATGTAGAATTCTTGGTTTGTTGCAACAACTGCTCCACCATCGGATGTTCGAACCAATGAATGGATTTCACTTCCGTTGCCCATCGCTTGGCGCAGGACTTGCGGTGCAGTTGAGCCACCATCCCAGTACACATGAGCGAGAACGATTTGTGTTGTTGGGGTAGCAGGGCTTTGGGACGGTGAGGATTGCACAGTGTAGGTTCCAACTGCAAGGAAGGTTGATTGTGAGAGATAAACAACATCGTCCCAAATGAGAGAGTCTTGGAGTGCAGAACTTGTAGTAATTATTCCTTGTCCATTTAATCCACGCAATCCAGAACCACCATCCTCAGAGGTCACTAAAAGCCTGTTTTTCAACATCGATGAAGAATCAACTGCAAGGGCATGAATCCCAAATTCGGAACCGTAACCATCGTCCAATGATTGGTTTGAAATCATACCCTCTCGGTATGTTGAAAGGGTATTAAGGGCTGATGAAAAGGTGACAATTCCATCACTGTCAGCGGTGAATAGTGTGATGTCCTCAATGGCAGGATCGTTCACAGGAAGAATATCGTCGATGTCATCGGACCCCATTTGTTGATACATCTTGAATCCAACCTGAGTCTTGAGAATTCCACTGTGTGCATCACTCCATGAAGCATCTTCGTGATATTCAATCTCAATCATGAATTCACCGTTCTCAAACTCCAATTCATGAGAAGGATCTGTTCCTAGCATCATTCCTTCAAGCGAGGTTGTACCCCCTATGAGAAAACCTCCAATAATGATAAAGACGAAAAAGAGACCTATTGCAAGCCACTGATGTTCGGATTCTTCCTCGAGCAACTTCCTCCAGCCACTCGCCATGAATGCCGGTAGCATTGAATGATTAAGTTCCTTCCCATCAGAAATAACCAATCATTGCCAACATCTTCCCTGCCTTAGCGCATCGGAGGGATGATAAAGGGAGCATCAGTCGGAAGGATGCTTGGAGGACTGAATATGGCACGTAAGCCCGCATCCATGTATCGCCGTCTCAAGGGACCTGCCTATACCCGACGTAAGTATATCGGCGGTGTTCCCAACAATCGAATTCTTGCTTTCCACTCCGGAAACCGCCGTGCTGCGGAGACTGGAGGGTTCCCTGTTGTCCTCGAACTTCGTGCCGACAACGATTGTCAGATCCGACACACAGCCCTCGAAGCTGCTCGTGTCATTTCCAACTCCACCATCCGTAATGAAGCAGGCGCTCAAGGATATGCGCTCCGTGTACACACATATCCTCACCACGTTCTCCGCGAAAACAAGCAGGCAACTGGCGCAGGTGCTGACCGTGTTTCCCAAGGAATGCGCTGTGCATTTGGAAAGAACGTCGGAACCGCTGCTCGCGTCCGCCGTGGACAACGAGTTATTTCGATTCACTGCAATGCAGCAGATTACCTCACTGCTAAGGATGCGCTCCGCAAGGCAGGTATGAAGTTCCCTACCCCTACGACAACCCGTGTTGTTCGTGGAGCAGAACACCTCAAGGGACTCGTTTGAGGAAAACTCTCTCGTTACCATCATTTGATGGTACCGACAATGCGAATGCTATTTGATGATGAAGTTCTGGAATGAATGAGGTGAGTCCATGCGTGTTGCAGTTCTGAAGGAAGACAATTGTCAGCCAAAGAAGTGCAATGACGAGTGCTTCCATTACTGCCCACCTGTTCGTAATGGCCAAGAATGCATTGTAATGGATGAAAAGACTGGGAAACCACACATCTCCGAATCTCTCTGTATCGGTTGTGGAATCTGCATTAACAAATGCCCCCATGATGCGTTGATCATTGAACAACTCCCAAGTGAATTAGAAACCGATATGATTCATCGATACAGTCTGAACGGATTCAGGCTCTTTCGACTTCCAACACCAACCAAAGAATCTGTTGTTGGCATCCTGGGGCCGAATGGGATGGGGAAATCAACTGCATTCAACGCTCTCGCAGGACGCATGATACCCAATCTTGGAGATTGGTTGGACCAAGAACCTGAGTGGGATAGTGTCATCAATTCATTGCCGAAAGGAGAACTCCGAGATTTCTTTATTTCAGTACGAGATGGTGGCATCAAAGTCGCTCTCAAACCTCAGAATGTAGATCGCCTTCCGAAGAGGATTCAAGGAACCGTTGAAGGACTCCTTCGAAAAGTCGATGAGCGCCAACTGTTTGATGAAATGACATCTGCTTTGGGAATCTCCCATTTGCTCGAGAGAACTGTTCAACAACTCTCTGGTGGAGAATTGCAACGAATGGCAATCTGTGCAACCATTCTTCGAGATGCTGAGGTCTATTTCTTCGACGAACCGTCTTCATACCTCGACATCCATGAGCGCATGCGCATTGTACGAATCATTCAGGAATTGTCTGAAACAAAACGGGTGATTGTGATTGAGCACGACTTAGCAGTACTCGATGTATTGGCAGATTTGGTTCATATTGTGTACGGAAAGAAAGGAGCATTCGGCATCTTCACACCCGCCCGTTCTACTCGAACTGCGATCAACGCCTATCTCGATGGGTTCCTCGTTGAAGAAAACGTTCGAATTCGCGACAAACCCATTCGCTTCCTCAAACACCACGAACGTAATTCTGAGAAAGGTAGTGTTGTTGTTCAATGGGGAGACCTTGGAAAAAAACTAGGTGATTTTGAGTTGTCAACTGGAGAAGGCTCTGTTCATCGCTCAGAAGTTGTTGGGGTCGTTGGACCGAATGGAACTGGGAAATCAACAATGATCAAAATCCTTGCAGGTGAACATGAATACGATCAAGGGTGGGTCACAAATGAAGCCACAATCTCATACAAGCCTCAACACATCGATGCCGACATGGATTGTACGGTCCAAATGTGGCTCGATAGTGAGCTTGGAATGCGTTGGCGTAGTGGAGAATTTAATGTGAATGTCATTCGAGCATTAGGTGTGGATTCACTCCTACCAAAGCGCGTAAAGAAGCTCTCTGGTGGTGAGCGACAAGCCGTCTCCATTGCGGTATGTTTGGGTCGCGAAGCAGACCTGTACTTGTTGGATGAGCCATCTGCACATCTTGATGCAAATGCAAGAATGGAAGCAGCGAAAGCGATTCGACGTACAATGGAAGCCAATGAAAAGTCTGCTTTTGTCATCGATCACGACGTTTACTTCATCGATATCGTGAGTGATTCGTTGCTTGTTTTCGAAGGACAGGGCGGAGTTCATGGCAAGGCTATGGGCCCCTATTCACTACGAGATGGAATGAATCGTTTCCTCGAAGATGTCAATGTGACCTTCCGGCGTGATCACGATTCAAAGCGCCCCCGCATCAACAAATCCAAGAGTCGAAAGGATCGAGAACAGCGTGAAAAGGGGGACTTTTACTCCTTTGAAAGCAAATAATGCGTCACGAGTTCTAAAGACCAGCATCTCGAGGAGTAATCATGCCTGTCGGAGTCCCACCAAAAGGAGGACCTCTGGGGAGAAGCCGTTCAAGACTCTCTGCCTCGGGACTAACTACGTACCTTCGATGTCGAAGGCAGTGGTATCTTACACGTAAAGTAGGATTGTCATCGCCATCATCGATTGGCCAAGTAACTGGTCTTGTGATTGAAGATGCATTGTGCCGAGTTCTCATGCAACGTCCTGGAGATATGAATTCGCTTGATGAGTTGAAATCATGGGCATACAATTTGTGCAAAGATGAAGCACAGCAAGCTTGGAATGAAGGCGAAGAGGCATGGAATGCACGGCTTTGGAAACGAGATGACTCGGATTGGTCGACGGTTGATGTTGCAAATTATGAACTCAAAATCCGTCAGGGCGTGGACTTGTTTCTCGAAGAAGTTGATGCTTGTTTCAATGCAAATGGAGGTCCGTTTATCGACGTATTTCGATCAAATTCTAGCCCATACAAAATCCCCGCACCCGCATGGGGGGAACGTCCAGTATTCCCAGTTCCGGAGAAGGTACGCTCCATTCAAGCCCGAGACTGGTCCGTCGAACATCCGTTTGAATGGCAAGACAACGGTAAGTCAGTTCGTTGGAATGAAGCATGGGAGGTTGCTCGACCCTGGTTCAAAGATCCAAGAGTACATCAACCTCAGCGAATGTTTCATCCTGACGGTTGGGCTGCGGGTGAACTCGATCTTGTTCTCCGATGGGATGGCAACATTCGTCTTGTTGACATTAAATCAGGTCACTCAGGATCAGCATTTTCTGAGAGCCTTCAGCATCAACTCCGATTCTATGCTTGGCTTTGGTCAAGAACCGAAGAAGAAGGAGAGGTCGTCTCGATGGAGGGGTGGTACCTCTCGAGTAAAGAGAGAATCGAATACAATGCCCCGAGTAAAGATGAACTTACATTAATGGATTCGGAGTTCTATGACATCAAT
>MDSV01181831.1_pt1 | contig 13722 bp, 16 predicted proteins | sample 810851 | NCBI WGS metagenome assembly MDSV01 (sample SAMN05326640, study PRJNA326480) | marine metagenome | isolation source: seawater | place: Atlantic Ocean: North East | collected 2012 | reverse complement strand
TTTCATTATTATCCTTTTTATTGTTAACAATTTATAAAAATACAATTTAATTATGATTAATTATTTTTTTCAATGGATAAATTATCTTATTTTATGAAGTAAAAAGACCGAACTTATCACGATTATTCCACCCAATATGAACAACAATGTAGGAATTTCACCAAAAGTTAGGTATGAAAGAATTATTCCAAAAATTGGGAATAGTGAATAAAATGGAAATATTTGACCGACGGTATAAAATTTGTACAGATAAAACATTAACAAATGTGCAAACAGAGAGACAATTACAGCTTGATATGAAATTAAAATCCAAGAGCTGATATTTATTTGTTCAATATTATTAAGAATATTACCCTCAATTAGAATTGATATTATTATCAGTATAGAAAAACCAAAAACACCTGTACTAGCATTTATCATGCTTGTGGGTAACTCTTTAAGTTGTCTAGAGTAAACTTGAGCCAAACCAAAAAATAATGCCATTAAACTTGCAAAAAATAATCCTAAATAATTATCATTTAATTTTGGATCAAAAAAAATAATTAATATTCCTACAAACGAAGTCAAAATTAAAAACCATTTCTTTTTACTAATATTTTCTTGAAGAATGAACGAACTAGCAAGAATACCAAAAGGTATTGCTAATTGAGATCCTAGAATAATAGGAGAAATAATTGAAGAGTAATATAATGATAAATTCATAAATACATAAACTAATACTCCCATAGATATTGAAAATATTATAAGTGGTTTGTAGAATTTTTTACTTGGCAATTCAAATTTCCAAAAAGGAATTAATATTATTAAAACCAACAACATTCTCAATGAGGCCATCAGGATTGGAGGTACAGAATTATTTAAGGCTAATTTTGCAACAGGAAATGCACTTCCATGAGCTACCATAATAAAAATTAGTATTAATAAATGTTTTAGTGGCAATTAATTTTTTTAATTAAAAGTATTGTTTAAATGTTTCATTGATAGACAAAACCCCATAATCATTAAGCCCTCCAATAATCAATTGTAATGCTACCAATAAAATAAATCCTAAACCAATATAAACTATCCATAAGTGCTTTTGAACATAATTGGCGAGATAAGTTGCTAAAGCACCAGTTAAGATTACCGACAAAACTAGTCCAAATATCATAAATCCGAAATTACCTTTTGAGGCTCCTACAACACCAATTACATTATCGAAACTTATAGTAATATCAGCAAAAAGAACTTTATAAATACTTTGAGCAAAAGATGGTTCTTTTGATTTTAATTTTGGAGATTTTATTTTTTTAATTTCAAATAAATCTTTTCTTAAATCGTTTACTATCCATATTAACAGAAGACCACCAATAATCTTAATCCAGTAGAATTGGAACAAGTAAGTAGCAAAAATGGCAAATATAATTTTAAATATTAATGCTCCCCCAACACCCCATAATATAATTTTTTTTCTATTTTTTGGAACAAAGTTTGCAGCTATTAGACCTATGATTATAGCGTTATCGGCTGCAAGGATTATATCTATGAATATAATTTGAACTAAAATGATTAATTCTTCTATCAATGTAACAACATTTTATTTAAAAAATTTTATTAATCAATAAATGATTAAAAAGAATTAGTATTTAGAAACTTTTTCTCCAGCAATTATCGCTTTTAGTTGTCCATATTCTTTACAATTACAACTTTTTAATACTTCCAATCTTTCTACAGCAAGATTATGTCTGCCAGTTGATACATATAATTCTCCTAAATATTCATTAATACCAATATGACCTGGATTAATAGCAAGACCCTGTAAATAATATTTTTCACCAGCCTCGAAGTCACCTAATTTTCTAGTGGTAAACCCTAAATAATTTAAAGTATCAACTTTATTTGGTTTTTTCTTATTAGATTTTAAAAGATGCTTTTGTGCTTTAGCATATTCTTTAGTTGCTTTTTCAAATTCTTCTTTTTTTTCAAATTTTTTAGCACTTTTAATATATGTGACAGCTTTTTCATAATCAGATTTCATGGATCCGCTATCTTCACCAGATGAGCTTGATCCAGCTGATAAAGTGTTGGTCGTTAGTAATATTGTGAATAATAAAGAAAGTATTGAAGATTTGATCATTTTAAAAATTTTTCCAATTCATTAAGTTTTGTTAATTTGAGTCCATTTTCTATCAAATTAGTTCTTATTGTTTTTGCAGTTTCAAGAGAACTAACATTATCACCATGTATGCATATAGAGTCTATCTCACAAGGTATTTGTTTTCCACTGTGACAATTAAGTGACTGATTTTTAACCATGTTTAATACGTGTATTTTTGCAATTTCTGGGTCTGTAATTAGGGCATTGGGTTTTTTTCTAGATACTAGATTTCCATCATCTTCATAATTTCTATCTGCAAAAATTTCACATGCTATTTTCATATTTAATTTTTTTGCTGCTTTCTCCATCTTTGATCCAGTTGGGACCAAATATATTAAATCTTTACTAATCTCTTTTATGGTTTTTGCCAATATTGAAGCTAATTCAATATCTTCACATGCCATATTGTTTAAAGCTCCATGCGGTTTTATGTGAGAAACATTTTCTCCATGTTTAATAGCTATTTTTTGAAGTATTTCATATTGGGTAATAATAAGTTTTTCTATTTCTGAAGAAGATAAATTTACTCTTGCTCTTCCAAAATTCTCCGGATCATTAAAAGATGGGTGTGCTCCAATACTTACTCCATTTTTTTTTGAAATTTTCACTGTATTGTTCATCGTCTCTTCATCCCCAGCATGATAGCCGCAAGCCACATTAGCTGAATTAACAATTTTTAGTAAATCTGGATCATGTTTATTAGAATGATGTTTTGATTTTTCACCTAAATCACAATTTATATTAATTTCCTTAGACACAATAGTTAAGTATAACATGGCATGATAAAAAATATATCAAATCTTGGTGACGCAGCTTTATACTGTGATTTTGGTAATGATGTGAATAAACAGATCAATTCTCAAGTAATTAAATATTTTGAAAATCTTAAAAGACAAAATATTGATGGAATAAACAATTTAACTCCTTCTTATAATAAATTGATTGTGTCATTCGATTTAAAAAAAACTAATTTTAAAAAAGTTAAAAAAATAGTAGAAAATTTAGATTTAAGTCGAACCAATTTATTATCTTCTAAAAACATAGAGATTGCCATTTGTTGTGAGGAAATATTTTCATTAGATATTAAAAGACTTGAAGAAAAACTAAACTTAAACAGGGACAAGATTTATGAAAATTTTTTTGATAAAAAATATTTTTGTTATATGACTGGTTTTATAGCTGGAATGCCCTTTCTTGGTGATCTTGACAAAAGTATTAGAACCAAGCGATTAGAAACACCAAGAGTAAGAGTTCCCAAAGGATCAGTCGGGATAACAGAGCAATTTGCTAATGTCTACACATTTGAAAGTCCCGGTGGCTGGAATATAATAGGAAACTCACCACTTAAAATTTTTAATAGCGCTAAACAAATCGAGCCAAATTTAATTAATCCAGGTGATACTATTACGTTCAAAAAAATAACTTTAGAAAATTATAAAAATTTCAATGAATAACTTTTTTGAAATAATTAGAGCTGGAATTAATTCAACTTTTCAAGATATAGGTAGAAATAATTTATATCATATTGGAATACCGTTTAGTGGTGCAATGGATAATAGGAACTATCGTTTAGCAAATCATATTGTAGGTAATAAAACAAATCTTCCAGTTTTGGAATTTGCTTATCAAGGTCCTTTGCTTAAATATAACGGTAACAAGATTAAATTCGTTATAACTGGAAATGTTACTTTTAAATTAAAAAGAAAAAATGATGTAATAGAGGGAAATTGTTATCAAAGCTATACCTTAGAAGATGGAGATGAAGTTGATGTTATGTCTACAAATAAATCTGTTTATGGCTATCTAGCAGTCAGTGGAAAAATCGATTTAAAATTTCAGTGGGGTAGTTGTTCTATAAATACGAAAGCCAATATTGGATCAAATGAAGGAAAAAAGTTAGAAAATGGTCAGAAAATAAATATTTTAAATTTAAATCAGAACCAATCAAATAAAAGACTGAAATACATAAATACTAAGATTGAGAAAATAAGAGTTCTAAAAGGCACAAATTTTCAATATTTTTCTAATGAGTCAAAAAAATTATTTTTCGAGGAAAAATTTACAGTATCAAAATTATCTGATCGAATGGGAATGAGGTTAGAAGGTATGAAATTAGAGAATACTTATGACACCAACATAAGATCTGAGGGATTGATTAAAGGTGTAATTCAGGTTCCTACAGATGGTAATCCAATAATAATGCTTTCAGATCATGGGACAATTGGAGGGTATCCAAAAATCGGAGTAGTGATAAGTGCTGATTATGACAAATTAGTTCAATTAGCTCCAGGATCAAAAATTAAGTTTCAAGAAATTGAATTATCTGATGCAGAAACAATATTTAAACTGTATGAAATGGAAACACAAAATTTAATTTCTCAAATACAATGAATATAATTAGAAATTTGCCTGGACCCTTATTAATTTTTTTAGGAGCTTTGAGTTTAAGTTTTGGTGGATTGATAGTTAAATCTTTTGAAGGCGCAACGTTATGGCAAATTTTATTTTGGCGCTCATTATTCTTTACACTAACTATTTTAGCATTTTTAATGATTAGTTATAAAAAGAAGACTATCGAGTCTTTTTATCAGTCAGGTTTACCAGGTCTTTTTGGAGGAATTATATTATCGTTAGGTTTTTGTGGTTACGTTTTTGCTATGTATAATACTAGTGTTGCTAATACAAATTTTATAATATCACTGCAGATTTTGTTTCTAGCAATATTTGGATTTTTTATTTTAAAGGAAAAAATTTCCACAATCACTTTAACTTCAATTATTTTAGCAATAATTGGAGTTTTATTAATGGTTGGTAATTCCTTAACTCCAGGGGAATTATCTGGGAATTTAGCAGCATTTACTATGCCAATTACGTTCGCGGTTTTAATTATGATTATTAGAAAATATCCGACTGTGGATATGGTGCCGGCACAGTTTGTTGCAGGAATAAGTTCTTGTCTAATAGGATTATTACTTTCCTCAAAAATTATGATTTCTCCAAATGATATTTTTTTAGGATTTATAGCAGGTTTTTTTCAAGTTGGATTTGGATTTATTTTTATAACAATTGGTGCAAGATCTACTCCATCAGCTATGGTTGGTGTTATAATGTTATCTGAGTCTATTCTAGGGCCATTTTGGGCTTTCTTATTTGTAAATGAAAAACCATCGCTATTTGGATTAATTGGTGGCACAATTATTCTTTTGGCGGTATTGCTTCAGTTTTATTCACTTTTAAATAAGAAAAAAAAATGAAAATAGCGGTAGTTGGCTCAGGTATATCAGGTTTAAGTGCTGCTTATTATTTGTCAAGTAAACATTATGTAGATCTATTTGAAAGAGAGGATCGTTTTGGTGGTCATTCTCACACTATAGATCTCGCATTAGGATCAAAAAAAATTTCAGTAGATATAGGATTTATAGTTTTTAATTATAGGACTTATCCAAATCTAATAAATTTTTTTGAAGAAAACAAAATTGAAATAGAAAAAAGTGACATGTCTTTTTCTGTAAAAGTAGAAAATTCAAATATTGAGTATTGTGGAAAAGGTTTAAGTGGTATTTTTTCTAATAGGTTAAATTTATTCAATTTTAAATTTTTGCGAATGTTTTTTGAAATAATAGATTTTTATAAAAAATGTGATGAGTTGAAAAATTTTAATAAAGAAATTACGTTAGGTGAATATTTAAATAAAAACAAATTATCAAAAGAGTTCATAAATTATCACTTAATACCTATGGTTTCGGCCATTTGGTCAATGCCTCCGTATGAGGCAACTACAATGCCATTAAAATTTTTTTTAAAATTTTTTCAAAATCATGGATTATTTAAGTTAAAGGATAGACCTCAATGGTATACAGTAAAAAATAGAAGCAGGACTTACGTCCAGAATATCCTTTCAAAATTAAGTGGAGAATACTACAAAAATTATCCCATTAAAAAAATTAAAAATAATAAATCAGGAATAGATTTATATTATGGTGGGAAAAGTGAGTTTTTTAATTATGATAAAGTTGTATTAGCAACGCATGCTGATGAGGCATTATCTATTATTGAAAATCCATCTCTTGAAGAAAAAGAAATATTATCAAGCTTTAAATACAAAGAAAATATTGCTTACATTCATTTAGATGAAAATGTTATGCCAAAGAATAAAAAAGCATGGTGTTCATGGAATTCTTCAATGGATAAAGATCAAATTAAAAAAAATTCAATAACTTATTGGCTTAATTCGCTTCAAAATTTAAATTATAATGAAAATATATTTCTTACATTAAATCCTTATTTCAAAATAGATGATTCTAAAATATTAAAAAAAGTAAAATTTACTCATCCTTATTTTGATCAGTCAGCGCTTGATAGTCAAAATAAACTCAAAAATTTGCAAAATAAAAGAAATATTCTTTATTGTGGCAGTTATTTTGGTTATGGTTTTCATGAAGATGGAATAATGTCATCAATTGAAATGTTAAAAAATTTTAATGACTAGCTTCATATATAACGGGACAGTTATTCATAAAAGATTTAAACCAAAAATACATTTTTTTAAATATCACGTATTTGCATTTCTGATTGATTTATCAGAACTAGAAATTCTCAATAAAAAAATAAAATTTTTTTCATATAATCGCTTCAATATTATAAGTTTTTTTGAAAAAGATCATGGCGATCGTGATGGGTCATCATTGATAGAATGGGTTAAAAACAATTTAGTCAAGAATAGTATTGACATAAAAGATGTTAAGATAAAACTTTTATGTTATCCAAGAATTTTTGGATATGTATTCAATCCATTAAGTATTTTTTATGTTTATGATAAAAATGAAAATTTAATTTCTATACTATACGAGGTTAAAAACACATTTGGAGAACAACATACTTATATTTTCAAGACTAATAAGAATGAAAATATTTTAGAACATAGTTGTTCAAAAAAACTTCATGTTTCACCGTTTATCGAAATGAATTGTAAGTATTTTTTTAAGATTTCTAAACCAGGTCAAAAAATATCAATTATTATTGATCAATTTCAAGAAAACCAAAAAATATTATATGCATCACAAGATGGAACAAGAGCAGATTTTACAAGTATAGAACTATTAAAATCGTATTTAAAACACCCCTTAATGACTTTTAAAATTATTTCAGCGATACATTTTGAAGCTTTGAAATTATGGATTAAAGGAATAAGGTTCGTAAAAAAAAAAATAAAAACAAACAATGAAATTACTTTTGAGAGTAAATGAACTTAAATAAAATCTCTGACAAAATTGTATTCAGTATTCTGAAAGATATCAAATTTGGTTATTTAGAAATAAATAACTATTACGGGGATTTATTAAGGTTTGGTAATCCTCAATCTACTCTTAAAGCATCTTTAAAAATCAAAAAAGCTGATTTTACATTCAATTTAATTAAAGGTGGGAGTATTAGTTTTGCAGAATGTTACATGAGAGATGATTTTGAAACTAATAACCTTTCCAACTTAATTGAAATTACAGCACGAAATATAAAAGTTATTTATAGATTTTCTGGCTTACTAGATCTTCCAATTTTTAATATGCTTAAAAATATTTTTATTAAAAATACTAAAGAAAGAAGCAAGACAAATATCGCAAAACATTATGATTTAGGTAATGAATTTTTTTCGTTATGGCTGGATAAAACCCTTACTTATTCAAGTGCTATTTTTAATGAAAAAACTGAAAATTTATCAGATGCTCAACACAACAAATATCAAAAATTAATTAATTTAATTCAACCAAGAAATGGAGATAGAATCTTGGAGATAGGTTGTGGATGGGGTGGATTTGCAGAATATCTTGGAAAAAAATATGATGTCAAATTAGATTGTATTACAATTTCAAAGAAACAATTTGAATATGCAAAAGAAAGAATACACAAGTGTGGCTTAAATGAAAAAGTAAATATTGAAATCAAAGATTATAGAGATTTAAAAAAAAAATATAATTCTATAGCATCGATTGAGATGATAGAGGCTGTAGGTCAAAATTATCTAGAGAGTTATTTTAAAACCATTAAAAATAATTTATCTATAGAGGGTAAGGCAGCAATTCAAGCAATTACAATAAATGATAGTTTATTTGATAGATATAAAAATAAAGAGGATTTTATTCAAAAATATATTTTTCCTGGGGGATTTCTTCCAAATAAAAATAGTATAAACAAATATGTTTCATGCCACGGACTCACAATAAAAACATATGAATCTTATGCAGATCACTATTCTAATACCTTGGCTCTATGGAGAAAAGAATTTAATAAAAAATGGGATTTGATTAAAAATCAAGGTTTTGATTTAACTTTTAAAAGAATGTGGGAATTTTATCTGTGCTATTGTGAGGCTGGATTTAAATCTAAAAACATTGATTTAATACAATTTTCAATTCAAAATAAATAATAATATAAAGGAGAACCGTGAACGTTATAAAAAATAATAAATCAATTTTATTGATTATATGTATATTCTTAATTACAAGTTGCTCTAATAATAGTTCTATGAAACCTGAAGATTTTACTAATAAAAAACCAAGACTAATCATCGAAGAATATTTATCTGGAAATGTAAAAGCTTGGGGAGTTCTTCAAAATCGATCTGGCAAAGTAACTAGACAGTTTTCAGCTGACTTGGATGGAAAATGGGATGGTAACAAATTAATATTAGATGAAAAATTTAATTGGGATGATGGAGAAGTACAAACTAGACAGTGGCAAATAATTAAAATTGATGACAATAACTATGAAGGGACTGCGGGAGATGTAGTAGGTAAGGCAAAAGGTTATTCCTTTGGGTCAGCATTTAAGTTTGAGTATGTTTTGTTAGTACCAGTCAAAGGTAAAGAAATAAAAATTACCTTTGATGATTGGATCTTTAAACAAGATGAGCGTGTGGCTATCAATAGGGCAATTATGACTAAATTTGGTTTTAAAGTTGCTGAATTGACAGTGGTATTTGTTAAAGATTAATTTTTCTTTTGATGTTTTGTTATTTTACCAATTATACCAAAATAAATTTTACTCGGTAAAAAACTAAGTATTTTAAGAGTTAGAGTTAGAGATTTTGGAAAGTGAATTTCAAACACATTTTTATTTACCAAACCATCATAAATTTTTTCGGCTGCATATTCAGAAGTTTTTAAAAACGGCATTTTAAAATCATTTTTATCAGTCATAGGAGTTTTAATAAATCCTGGACTGACTAAACAAACTCTTACATTCGACCTTTTAAAATCAAAATATAAACTTTCTGCCAAATTATTCAAAGCTGATTTTGAAGGTCCGTATCCAGTAGAATTTGGTAATCCTCTGTAGCCAGCAATAGAGGAAACTATTGTAATGACTCCACTCCTTTTATTTTTAAAATACTCCTCTACTGCCTTAATGCTATTTAATGTTCCAAAAAAATTTATTTTAAAAACTTCTTCAATTTGTTGGATATCAATGTCTTTCTCTTTATTGGGATCCCAAGTTCCTGTAGAAAAAAAACAAATATTGACATCATGAAATTTATTTTTGATTTCTTCAAACACCTCTTTACACCTTAACTTGTCTGTAACATCAAGTGGAAATTCATGAATATTTTCATTATTATCAGAGATCTCTTTTAGAAGGTGTTTTCTTCTAGCAGAAATAGCAACATTCCATCCTTTATCTGCAAACTTAATAGCTAAAGCTTTACCAATACCTGTACTTCCTCCAGTTATCCAAATAGTTTTTTTATTCATTGTATAGTGTTGTATAATATTTATATGTTAAAAAACAAATTTTTATCATTTGTTCTATTTTTATTTATAACATATTCTGCATCTTTTATAGGAGGATTAGTAACAATTAACTTTAAAGAACCTTGGTATTCCCAGTTAGTAAAATCAAATTTCAATCCTCCTGATTGGATTTTTGCACCAGTTTGGACAATTTTATATCTAATGATGACTTTTGCCATTTGGATTTTTTGGCATAGCAAGAATAGAGATATGAGTACAATTTACATTTATTTTATTCATATAGTCTTTAATGCAACTTGGAGTATTGTTTTCTTTGGTTTACATCAAATATTATTTGCACTATTAGTGCTTTCGGTACTAATTTTTTTGATAATTATTCTTATTTTAAGATATAAACGTGTCAATTTAGTTAGTTATTATCTTATGATACCCTATTTACTTTGGACTACCTATGCACTATTTCTAAATTTCAATCTTTTGGTTTTAAATTAAGTATGGATGATGTTGTAATAGTCGGTGGTGGAATAATAGGCACTGCAACTGCTTATTTTTTGTCAAAAGAGGGTAGGAAAGTTAAAGTGATTGAAAGAGATCCAACCTACAAAACGGCCTCTTTTCCTTTGTCATTAGGAGGTTTTAGAAGACAATTTTTTCAAACAGAAAATATTTTATTAGGGAAATTTGCAAAAGAATTTATATTCAAAATACCAGAACTTCTTAAAACGGAGAAAAATCCTAAACCCACTGCTAGCATGGTTACTAATGGATATTTATTAATGTTTGGCCCAGAACATGCTGAAGAACAATATAAGGCCTTGGAAAATCATAAGGCTTGTGACGCTGGAACAAAAAATATTAAAGGATCTGAGCTAATAAATTTTTTTCCATATATAAATAGTGAGGGCATAGAAACTGCTACATTTACTGACAACCAAAGTGAGGGATGGATAGATCCTTTTATGTTTCATGGTGCTTTAAAAAATAAAGCAATGGAGTTTGGTGCTGAATTTATAAAAGGGAATGTCAAATCTATCTCTGAAATAAAAGCAAAAACGATAGTATCAGCAGCTGGTTGTTGGACAAAAGAACTTTTAGAGGATATTCCTGTTGAACCTCAAAAACACACTGTTTTCAGAGTTAAGTGCCCCAAGCACATTCCTGAAATGCCTTTAACTGGTGATCTTACGACAGGGGTATACTGGAGACCAGAAGGCAATGAATATTTAGCTGGATCACCGAAGTCAGTTTTCAATGCTGAAGACTTAGAACCTGCATGGAATGATTTTGAAGAACTAGTGTGGCCTGCTTTAGCAAAAAGAATACCTGCTATGGAGGAGCTAAAATTAACTGGTGGATGGGCAGGGTACTATGATTGTAATAAATTGGATAATAATGCTGTAGTAGGCAAACATCCTAAATTTGAAAATGTTTATTTAGCTACGGGCTTTACTGGCAGGGGATTAATGCAAGCCCCGGGTATTGGAAGAGCACTTATGGAACTAATTACGACTGGCTCCTATCAATCAATTGATATCTCTAATATGGCAGTTGAGAGAGTTTTGGGTAAAAAAGCTAGAACCGAACCTTATGTTCTTTAATTAGGTTCCACAAAAAGTTTGATATTTTTCATTGGAAATTAATGGTTTCTGGTATTCAGAGATATTTTTATTTTTTGTATAAGGATTTTTTAACACTTCTAAAAGCTGAGTTAATGGTTTCATATTGTTGTTATTTGCCTCATTTAAAGCATCCTCAACTTTATGATTTCTTGGTATAATAAGAGGATTAGAATTTCGCATTAACTTCATGATTTTTTCAGGATTATAATTATTTGTTTTCAATCTTACTTGCCATCTTTTTTTCCAATTTAAGAAATCATTATCCTCATAATCCTCATCATTTGTTATTTCAAAATTCATCAAATGACAAAAAGTATTTGTATAGTCTGCTTTTTTTTGATGCATCCACGTAAGCAAATCTAAAATTAAATTTTTATCTCCTTTATACACCCCAATCAGGCCTAATTTATCTCTCATCATACTCAACCATTTGCTTTCATATTTTTTTTCAAAAGTATTAATGATTTCAGTTGCTAAATCTATAGCTTTATTTTGATCTTTATCAATTAGAGGGACTAAACATTCAGCAAATCTAGACAGATTCCATTTTGTAATTATTGGTTGATTACAATATGCATATCTTCCCATTTGATCTATAGAACTAAATACTGTTTTTGGTTCATAGGTATCCATGAAAGCACAAGGTCCGTAATCAATCGTTTCACCTGAAATACTCATATTATCTGTATTCATTACTCCGTGGATAAAACCAACTCTCATCCAATTAATAACAAGATCAATTTGTTTTTCTAAAACATTATTTAAAAGGTCTATAGCTTCATTTTTGGAATTATTGATATTTGAATAATGTCTTTTAATCACGTAATTAAATAGTATTTCAAGTTCATCTTTTTTTTTTCTTGCGGCGAAATATTGAAAAGTTCCAACTCTTATATGACTTAAGGCAACACGAGTAAGTATCGCACCTTGTAAAGGTTTATCTCGCATTACATCTTCCCCAGTCTTTACTACAGCCAAACTTCTTGTCGTAGGTATATTTAAGTTATACATCGCTTCGCTCATAATATATTCTCTTAACATTGGCCCTAAGGCAGCTCTTCCATCACCATTCCTTGAAAAAGAAGTTTTACCAGAACCTTTAAATTGAATATCGTATCTTTTATTTTCTTTTGTTATATGTTCACCAATTAAAACAGCTCTTCCATCACCTAGCATCGTGAAATGACCAAATTGATGTCCAGCATAAGCCTGAGCTAATGAATTACTTCCTGCTGGTAGAGTATTTCCACTAAATAATGAGGATAGTTGATGTTTTTCAGTTTTAGAAAAGTCCAAATTTAATTCGTTAGCTAAATTTTCATTAATTATGATTAATTCAGGTTTCTTTACTGAAATAGGTAGAATGTTTTCTTTAAAAGTATTAGGTAGTTTTGAATAAGAATTGTCAAAATTCCAATTGATATAATTTTTCATACTATTTTATTGGTTCCAAATATTATTTAAAATCTCCTCTCTTCGACATGCTTTTTTATATTTAAGATATCTTTCAAATTTTATTTTATAAAAATTTTGATGATAATCCTCTGCTTTGTAAAATTTTTTAAAACTTCTTATATATGTAACAACTTTTTTTTGAAATTTTTCTTCTAACTTATTAATATCTCTTTCAATTAAAATTTTTTCATTATTATTTGTATAAAACGCCACAGATCTATAGCTGTATCCTTTATCACAAAATTGTCCATAAGCATCAAAAGGATCAATATTAAGCCAAAAATTTTTTAGTAATTCCTCGTAAGAAATTTTTTTTTTGTTATAAATGATTTCAACAACTTCAAAATGTCCTGTGTTTCCATAAATTACTTCTTTATATGTAGGATTATTTGTTATCCCACCAGAGTAACCAGATATTACTTCTTCAACGCCAATTAATTTTTCAAAGGACTCTTCTACACACCAAAAACATCCACCAGCAAAATATGCTTTACTTTTTTGATTTGCCTCTGAAGAACTTATATTTATAAAAATAAAGATTATAGCAATTAGATTTCTCATTAAGTATTATAAAACAAAAAAAAGAAATTTAGTCTATAATATTAAAGGTAGCTATTTTCGACATGCTACCTTTAATAATAATTAAAAAAAATTAATATATGTTATTTTTTCTTATATTTTGCTGCTTCTTCAGATCCACCAGTTGCTGATCCTTTACTGTAAGAGTGAGCTCCCATGCCAGCTAATTGACCATCTTTAACAATAA
>MDSV01179824.1_pt1 | contig 13722 bp, 14 predicted proteins | sample 810851 | NCBI WGS metagenome assembly MDSV01 (sample SAMN05326640, study PRJNA326480) | marine metagenome | isolation source: seawater | place: Atlantic Ocean: North East | collected 2012 | reverse complement strand
TTGACGCTTCAATGTAATAATTTAATTTTTAAGGCGGTATAAATTTAATTTTACCGCCTTAAAATATATGGGACTTTTAGCATACGGTGATACTGGTTGGGGAGACGAACTTTTTTTCGCAACTCTCATGACGATAGCTGTAGCCTCAACAGCATTATTGATAGGTTTTTTCTTTGCAGCAATTTTTGCTTCATTTAAACTTTCAAATAGTAAATTATTAAATTTAATAGGAGGATTTTATACAACAGTATTTAGAGGGGTTCCTGAACTTTTAGTTATTTATTTATTTTTCTTTGGCGGTAGCGGAGCTGTAATGTATGTAGCTAAAATTTTTGGTTACAATGGATACATAGAAGTAAATGCTTTTTTTACTGGAGCAATATCTATAGGTGTTATTTCAGGCGCATATTCAACTGAAGTATTCAGAGGAGCCATTCAATCAATACATAAAGGGCAATTTGAGGCCTCAGAAGTTTTAGGGTTTAAAAAGAAAATTTATTACTACAAAATAATAATACCACAAATGCTTAGATTAGCTTTGCCAAACATAAGCAACGTCTGGCAAATTACTCTAAAAGATACATCTTTAATCTCTGTCACTGGCCTAGTCGAGATTATGAGACAATCCTATATTGCAGCTGGTTTTACTAGAGATCCATTATTTTTTTACTCATTTGCAGCAGTGTTGTATTTATTTTTGACTTTTTTAAGTATGAAAATGTTCAATAAATTAGAACAGAAATATAGCAAAGGATACTAAATGGATTTAATGATTGAGAGCATACCAAGACTTATTAACGCAACTAAGTTAACGATTCAACTGACTGCATTATCCTTATTTTTCGGAATTTTTGTTGGAGTCTTTTTTGCTATTTTAAGAACTAGTAAAAATAAAACTTTTTATTATATTTCATATTATTATTCATATATTTTTAGAGGAACACCACTACTTGTCCAAATATTTATTATTTATTTTGGTCTTGGCCAGGTAGAATGGATTAGAGAATCTTTTCTATGGATCTTTTTGAAAGAACCGTACTCATGTGCTATTCTTGCATTTACTTTAAATACGGGCGCTTATACTTCAGAAATATTTAGATCTGCTTTTGAAACAATTAACAAAGGTATAGTAGAGGCAGCACAAGGATTAGGCCTAAATAAGATGAGTATTTTTTTTAAAATAAAGTTACCGATTGCAATCAGACAATCTTTACCAGCTTACGGAAACGAAATGATATTAATGTTAAAAGGAACTTCTCTAGCCAGCACAGTTACATTATTAGATCTTACAGGAGTAGCAAAACATATTATTTCCACTACTTTTCGCCCAGTTGAAGTTTTTATTGTAGCTGGCAGTATATATTTATTGATGACTTTTATAATTCATAATTTTATTAAATTTTTAGAAAAAAAATATAATTATAATTAATATTCAGAATATTGTTTAATTTCTCTTATATTTGAGCCTAATAATTTATTTATCTCAGATTTAATCTTAGCTCTTTTATCATTATTTTTATAAACACCTCTAGAGAGTTCAATAAATTCATTTTCAAATGATTTATTTTTTTCACAAATTCTGATTTTATCTTCAATATTCCAAAGACTTATATTAACGTCTTTAATTTCATCAAATAATTTTTTAACTTTATCTGATTTTTCAATATTTAAATTTTCCACTTCCTTAAGCAATTTATGCTCTTTATTGATTATCTCTAAATCATCTTTATTTTTAACTTTAGAGAGTTTAATTTCTAAAATACTTATTTTATCTAATAATTCACCAGCTGAAATTTCTGAGAGTATTTTTTTGGATTTGTTTGTCATTTATGTGATAAATTGATTTACTAAATTTAAATAACAGATGTCAAATATTTTGATTATAAAACACGGGTCTTTAGGCGATATTGTCCAAATAAGTGGTGTACTTCGTGATATTAGAGAAAATTTTAAAGATAAAAAAATATTTATTCTAACTACAGCACCATACGTTGAACTTTTAAGTAAATGCCCCTTTTTGGACGGTGTATTAATTGATAGACGTTTGCCAAGATGGAATATTTTATATCTTTTAAAATTAAAAAAAATGCTAAGTAAATTTAAATTTACTAATGTTTATGATTTACAGAATTCTTCAAGAACATCCTTTTATAAAAAATTTTTATTAAAAGATTCTTATTGGTCTAGTACAAAAACTACATTAAGCAAAAATGAAGCAAAAGAAGATTTCGATAATGAATCAGTTCTAAAAAGATTTGAGATTCAGCTTAATAAATCAAATTTAAAAACAAACTTCACTACAAAACCTGATTTTTTTTGGGCATGCTCAAATGTCCAAAGTATTATTAACCAATATTTTGGGAAAAAATTTATTTTACTTTTCCCTTTCTGCTCTCCTAAGTTATCACATAAAAAATGGCCACACTTTAATGATTTAATAAAAATAATTAAAAAAACTTATCCCGAGTTTGAAATAGCAACAGCACCATCAAAAGATGAAATGGAACAAGCAAAAAAAATTAATTCAATTTTAATTGCAAAAAATAATAAAAGTTTAAATATAATGGAGTTAGCAGGGTTAATTAAAGAGGCAAGTTTTATAATAGCAAATGATACGGGTCCTGCTCATATGACGGCACACCTTGGCAAAGAAGGAGTCGTTTTATTTGGTTATCATACAACACCTAAGAAGGTTTCTATTGAAACAGATAAATTTAAAGCAATTGAAGTTGATGATTTAAACTTACTTAGCGCAGAGAATGTTTTTTTAAAAATTAAAGATAAACTTGATTTAATTTATAAGACTTAAGTAATTTTTTACAATTTTATTCCAATGAAAGTTTTCGGAAAATAGTTTCGCGTTTTTTCCATATTTGATATAATTTTCATCCTTAAAAAAATTAATAGTAGAATCATATATTGAACTTAAATCATTTCCATCACAAATTAATCCTGTTTGATTATTTTTTATTGCGTCAGAAGCACCTCCATCTTTTCCACCAATAGAACCTATACCTAGAGATGCTGCTTCAACGAAAGATATTCCAAATCCTTCAACAGACTTACCTTCAATTCGTGAAGGCATCAAAAATAAATTAGCCTCAGATATTAAAGCATTTTTAAGGTTATAATTAATATTTTTTAAAAAAATAACTTCAGCTTCAATATTTAATTCTTTAGTTAGTTTTTTTAAATTTTCTTCCTCTTTTCCAAAACCAACATAAATATATTTAATATTAGGATATAAAGGTTTTAGATTTTTGATTAACATCAAAATTTTATCGTGACCTTTTCTTTTATCCAGCCTAGATACTGTTATTATTTTAGGAAAAGAATTTGTAAAAATATTTTTTGCTTTAGTTTTTGATATATCATCTATATTTTTAGGTTTATTAATTCCGGGAAAAATTACATTTATTTTAGAGGTTTCAACACCTACTTTAATTGCTAAATCTTTTGTAAAATTTGAATTTGCAATTACAAAATTTGCATTATTTATACTTTTAATTAATCTTTTATTTAAAGAAGAATTTATTTCATGATTAATTTCCTTTGAATGTATTAGACAAAAAGTTTTAATTTTTTTTATATTTTCTGCTTTAATTAATTCTAAACTTTTCCAGTGATCTGCAATTATTGCCCTTATATTCGGGTTTAACTTTATAAAATCATTTATTAAGTTAGCTTTTCTGAATTTTCGAAAAAGTTTTATACCCTTTACTCTTTGAATATTTAAAGAAGATTTAAGATCATAGCTATCAGAGTTATCTGACTCGAAGGTAAATACTTTTACAGGACCATGATTTACTAGACTTTCTGACAGTCCACCCATTAATGATTGCATTCCACCAATTTCAGGCGGAAAACTTCTTGTAACTATTAGAAACATTATTTAAACCACTTTATACTGCACCCCATACTTGGTATTTGATCTTTTGGACCTTTTCCAGTTTCTGCAATCAATCTCATGGCCTTTCTTAATTCTGTATCGCCTGAATGTACTGGTTTTAATTTTTTAGCCTCTAAAATTCTGCCTCTATATTGTAATTCTGAATTTTTATTGTAACCAAAAAAATCAGGTGTACATACAGCTGAATATTTTTTTGCTATTTCTTGGCTTTCATCATAAAGATATGGAAATGAAAAATTATTTTCTTCCGCAAATTTCTTCATATTTTCGAATGAATCTTCGGGGTAATTTTTAGTATCATTTGACATTATAGCAGCTGATTTTATACCAATACTTTCAAGATATTTTGCATCATCCACCAAAAAATTTATAACTGCCTGAACATAAGGACAATGATTGCAAATAAACATTATTAAGTAACCGTTTTCACCTTTTACGTCATTTAGTTTACAAATCTTATCTTCAGTAGACTTAAGACTAAAATCATGAGATTTTTCCCCAAAGTTGCATATTGGTGTAGATATTGCCATGAGTTATTTATAGATTAAAATTAATTTAATATCTAGCTTATTAGGGAATTAACCATTTTTTTTCAACTTGTTTTTCATTAAAATTAAAATAAGCACGCCTGTGACCCTTAGCGGCTAAATATAACCATTCTATAGATTTAATATAGGTTTCAATAACACAAAAATTTTCATAACCAATTTCACTTTCTTCAATTGTGTATTTTAGATTATCAATTTTTGTAGTTAATCCTGAAGTAGGACTTAATGAATTAGACCCGGGAGACTCAACTCCTAAATAACACTGCCTACTCATATGAGCGGTTTTTTTCCACGATTGTTTAGTTTTATCATTTTTATAATTAATCTTTACTGAACCTATGACCCTTAATTGAATTTTTTCAGTCTTATCGTAAAAAAGTAAAGTTGCTTGAGGGTTTAATTTTAGAATTTTAACTTTATTTGACCTAATATCACTATGAAACCATATTTTTTTTTCTTTTTCATCTATTCCTCTTAATACTACTATTCTGCCGTCAACTTTATCTTTTCCGCCACTAATAAATACTGGTATATGGAATGAGGCATTTCTATTTTTTAATCCAAAATTTAATAGATGCCAAATTTTTGAATAAATTTTGTCTAGATTATTATAATAATCTGGTTTTTTTTCAGACACTTTCTTTATTTTTTTCTAAATCTTCTTATTAAACTTGAGGTATCCCATCTATTACCTCCCATTTTTTGAATTTCTTCATAATATCCATCAACTATTTTTGTTATTGGTAGAGGTGAATTATTTTTTTTGGCTTCATCCATCGCAATTTTTAAATCTTTTCTCATCCAATCTACAGCAAACCCAAAATCAAATTTATCTTCAATCATTGTATTGTATCTATTTTCCATTTGCCATGATTGAGCCGCACCCTTTGATATTACATCAATAACATCTTCCATTTTTAACCCAGCATTTAAACCAAAGTTAATAGCTTCAGAAAGACCTTGAACTAGACCTGCTATACATATCTGATTTACCATTTTTGCTAATTGACCACTTCCAGCAGCTCCAAGTAGTTGCATTTTTTTGCTATAGCAATTAATTATATTTTTAGCTTTATCAAAATGCTTTTGATCTCCTCCAATCATAACAGTTAAAGCTCCATTCTCTGCACCAGCTTGACCTCCTGAAACAGGAGCATCTAAAAAACCAAAATTATTTTTTGTCGAATGAGTATAAATTTCTCTTGCTATCACCGCTGATGCAGTTGTGTTATCAACATAAATGCTATTTTTTTTAATAGTTTTAAAAATTCCATCTTTACCAAAAGTAACTTCTCTTAGATCGTTATCATTACCAACACATGTAAATATAAAATCAGCATCTTCTGCAGCTATTGCTGGGGACGTAGCTTTTTTTCCTTTATATTCATTAAGCCATTTATCAGCTTTACTTACTGTTCTATTATAAACAGTTACATTATGCCCTGCTTTTGATATATAACCAGCCATAGGATAACCCATGACACCAAGACCAATAAAGGAAACTTTACAACTCATAAATAAATAAATAAATAAATGTTAAATATTAAACTTAGTATTAAAATAATTATTTTTGGTTTTATATTTACATTTTTTTCCAGTTTTGGACAGAGTTTTTTTATAGGATTATTTAATTCTAGTATTAGAGCTGATTTAAATATTAGTCATGGACAATTTGGCACAATCTATGCATTTGCAACACTTGTAAGTAGTTTTACTTTAATTTGGATTGGAAAAAAAATTGATGATTTTAAATTAATCTATTTTTCACTTTCTGTTATTCTATTACTATTTTTTTCATCAATTTTCTTTTCTTTTATACATAATCTTTATTTATTATTTTTTGGAATTTTTTTCTTAAGATTATCAGGACAAGGTTTGATGTCGCATACTGCCACAACTAGTATTTCAAGATACTTCAATATAAACAGGGGAAAGGCTTTAAGTGTTACTTGGCTTGGTCTATCCACAGCTGAATTTTTAATGCCAATAACTATTGTTTTTTTTCTTTCTATTTATTCATGGAGAAGTATATGGTTATTTATTGCATTAATTATAATTTTATTTCTACCTGTTCTTTCATTCTTAACAATTAAAAAAATTACTTTATCGTCACGTGAAAAAGGAAGAATCCATTCAAATGAGCAAATCATTAAAAATTGGACAAGAAAAGAAGTTTTGTTAGACCCTAAGTTTTATTTAGTTTCATTGGTAATGTTGGCTCTGCCTGCTATTAATACGGGTGTTTTTGTTTATCAATCTTTTATTTTAGAATCAAAAAACTGGGGAGATTTTGTAATAGCAAAATCATTTATGTTTTATGCAATTCTATCCGTTAGCACTTTGTTTATATCCGGCCCAATAATTGATAAATTTTCAAGTAGAAAAATTTTACCGTTAATGAATATACCATCTCTATTTGCTATGATTATTTTATTTTATTCTGATAATCAGATATCTTCTTATTTTATACTAGGTTTAATGGGTATATCGAATGGGCTTGCTAATGTTTTAGGATCATCAACATGGGCTGAAATTTATGGTGTTAAATTTTTAGGATCAATTAAGGCAATGACTACTGCAATGATGGTATTTTCTACTGCCTTTGGTACGGCTATATTTGGCTTGATTATTGATTTGGGTTATTCAATAGAAACTATAGCAATGATAAGTTTTACTTATATTATTATAGCGAATTTTTTGATTTTAATTTTTAAAAGTAGAATTAAGCCCATTTTTATTAAATAAAACTTGATTTTGTTATTACTTTTCATTAATTATTGCACAGCTTATGGCAAGAATAACTGTAGAAGATTGTTTAGAAAAAACTGATAGTCAGTATGATTTGGTGTTACTAGCAAAAGAGAGAACATCACAACTTAATGCTGGAGAAAAACCTTTAGTGCCAGAAGATAATGATAAAAATACTGTTATTTCATTGAGAGAAATCGGTGAAGGTAAAATTTCATTAAAAACTATCGAAGATTCAGCTATTAATAAATTAAGAAAAATAAGAAATGAACCAAAAGAATTAGAGGATTTGGAATTAGATCAAGAAGACGATTTTGATAAAATATATAAGGGTGAAATTTCAAAAAGTGGAACTGCTATTTTGCCTTCTAAGAGAGTAAGAAGAATGCCAGAAAAAACTATTGCAACCAAAGAAAGTGAAGAAATCGAGCCAACCGAAGAGAATATCGAAGAAGAAAATATTGATGATAAAGAAGCTGCAGTAGAAAATAAAACTGAGTAGCAAAATATCATTTAGATAAATCAAATATCAAAAATTTTTTATGAGAAAAACTGTTTCTGTAGCACCAATGATGGATTGCACAGATCGACATGATCGTTTTTTTCTTAGATTAATTAGTAAAAATGTAATGTTATATTCAGAAATGGTAGCTACAAAGTCTGCTATTCATGGCGATAGAAAAAAAATTTTATCTTTTAGTCCAGAAGAAAAACCATTAGCACTTCAAGTTGGTGGTTCAAACAAAAAAGAATTATCTGAGGTTGCAAAAATTGCTGAAGATATGGGTTACGATGAAATTAATTTAAATCTTGGGTGCCCTAGCAAAAAAGTTCAAAAGAATATGTTTGGAGCATGTTTAATGAAAGAACCCGATTTAGTAGCTGAATGCATTAATGAGATGGTAAATTCTTGTAAAATACCAGTAACTGCAAAAACAAGAATTGGTTTTGATGATACTGAAGATTTTAATTATTTAAATAATTTTATCCTTAAAATGAAAAATGTTGGATGTAAAACTTTTATATTGCATGCACGAAAAGCAATTCTTAAAGGATTAACGCCAAAACAAAATTTAAATATCCCAAAATTAAATTATGAAATGGTTTATAAAGTAAAAAAAGAAAATCCAGATTTAGAAATTATTATAAATGGTGGAATTTCTAAAATTGAAGAAATCAAAAATCATTTAAAAAAATGTAATGGAGTTATGATTGGAAGAGCAATTTACCAAAATCCATATTTTTTAACTGAAATAGAAAAAGAAATATTTGATACAAAAATTAATCCAACAAGAGAGCAAATTGTTGAGGAATTATTAAAATATTTAGAGAAAGAAATTAAAATAGGCACAAAAGTAAATCATATAATGAGACACACAGTTGGTCTTTACCATGGTCAGATAGGATCAAAAAATTGGAAAAGATATCTCAGTGATAATATGATGGCTAGAGACTCAGATTTTCAAAAAGCAAAACACATAATGACAATTGTTCAAAATAATGAAAAGGTAAATCAACCAACAGTATGATAGAAAATCTAGGTCAAAACCAAATTATATTTATTATTATAGCAATGGCAGTTTCAGCTGTTCCGGTTGGATTTATGGCTGGATTATTTGGAATTGGAGGAGGTTTAATTACAGTTCCTGTTCTTTTTTATATTTTTAACTTAGTTCAAATAGATCCTAGTATTATTATGCATTTAGCAATAGGAACATCATTTTCCATAATAATTCCTACTTCAGTTTCTTCCGTGTTTACTCATATGAAATACAAGGCTGTTGATTTTGATGTTGTTAAAACTTTTGGAGTTTTTATTATATTAGGAGTTATTTTGGGCACAGTATTTGCTGCGAATTTAAAAACAGGTGGTTTAATCCTATTTTTTTCTATCATGACAATGATTTTTTCACTATTTTTTTTAATTACAAAGGAAAAATCTAATCCAATTAAGAGAAAAATAAATTTACCAATTAAAATTGTATCTGGTTTTATTTCAGGGTTTTTGTCAGCACCAATGGGTATTGGTGGTGGAATTATTAATACACCAATATTAAAAATGTTTGGTTATCCAATAAATATAGCTATAGGCTGCTCAGCAGCTTTTGGTTTTTTGATTTCTTTAATTGGGGCCATTGGTTTTATTATTTCAGGCTATTATCTTGATATAGAGGCGCCTTTAAGTATAGGATTCATTAATATTCCAGCTTTTTTAATATTTGTTCCTATAACTACGTATATGGCTAAAGTTGGAGCAAAAACAGTTCATAAAGTAAACAAAAATCTTATTGGAAAATTATTTGGAATTTTTCTATTTTTAGTTTCTTTAAGATTATTTTTTGAATATTATTCCTTTTAAATTTTTTGATCATATTCACCAATTTTTCCTGTTTTTTGAAGCAGGCTATCAATAAAATCGAAAATTTTTTTCATTCTTGTTTTTGATGTAGGACTTTCTGTAACTATTACTAAGGATGGTTTATTTGATGAAGCCCTAACTAATCCCCAAGAACCGTCTTCAAATGAAAATCTAACACCATTGACGGTTAAAATATTTTTAATTATCTGCTCATCAATTTTAACCTTATCATTTTTAATTCTCTCAATCTGTTTCTCTAGTTCATTTACTACTTGATATTTTTCTTCATCTTTACAAAATGGAGCCATAGTTGGTGTTTGATAAGTAATAGTCAATTTATTCATTATTTCGTCCATTTTTTTATTCTGATTATTTAATAAATGGCAAATTTGGATTGCTGAATTAACCCCATCGTCATATCCATATCCTAATGGTTTATTAAAGAAGAAATGACCGCTTTTTTCAAATCCTGCCAATGCATTTTCGATGTTAACTTTTCTTTTTATGTGTGAATGACCAGTTTTCCAATAAATTGTTTTGCAATTATTTTCCAAAAGAATTTTATCTTTTGCAAATAACCCTGTTGATTTTACATCGATTATGAATTTTGAGTTTTTATATTCTTTCGATAAATTTTGTGCAATTAATAACCCTATTTTATCTGAAAATATTTCATTGCCATTATTATCAATTACCCCAACTCGATCTCCATCGCCATCAAAACCAAAACCAATATCAGCTTTATTATTTTTTACCGCTTTACTAATTGCGTGTAACATTTCAAGGTCTTCTGGGTTTGGATTGTATTTTGGAAACGTCCAGTCTAATTTACAGTCTAGCTCTATAACCTCACAACCAATCCCCCTTAAAATTTCTGGTGCAAATATACCTGCTGTACCATTTCCACAAGCAACAATTACTTTAATTTTTTTATTTATCTTATTTTTATTAATCAAATCTTCCTTATAAGTTTTTTGAAAACCATCTATTTTTTTTTCTTTACCTTTACCTATGGCAAAATTTTTTTTTAATGTTATATTTTTTAATTCATTCATTTCTTCAGGACCATGGGTTAACCCTTTTTTGATACCCATTTTAACTCCTGTCCAACCATTTTCATTATGGCTTGCTGTTACCATAGCTATAGCATCTGCATTTAATTTAAACTGAGCAAAGTAAACCGTTGGTGATAATGAAAGGCCAATATCTTCAACAAAACATCCTGTAGAAATAAGACCTTTTTTTAAAGATGATTTAATTTCTTCACTGTATGACCTATAGTCATGCCCGACGATTATCCTAGGATTATTTTTTTTTGTATGTTCTATAATTTGTGTTCCAAACCCTTTGCCTAAATCTTCTATTCCTAGGTTATTAATATCTTTTGGAAACAACCACCTAGCGTCATATTCTCTGAAACCCAAAGGATTTATATGAACTTTTTCTAATTCCTTCATTAATCTCTTATCTAATATTTTTTGATTTTTAGCAGTATTTAATTTTTTTACTTGCTATTATACTGATGTTCATATAATGTTCTATTGATTTGTTAAAACATGTAGTATATCAACATATTGTGTACACAACATGTAGTTGTTTTTACACAAAAGCTTAATAAATATAAAAATTTATGAATAAAAACCTATCATTAGCCATAGAAAAAGCTGTCGAAAAAATTAGCCCTAAAGATAATTTTACAATTGATAGCAGCAAATCTGCAAAAAAACCTGATCTATTTTCATTAACATCAAACACTGAACTTTTTCAAAATGATAAAGGTATAACAATTAAGATTGATAGATCTAAAGACTCAAAACTAACTGATTTTGGTAAAGCAACTTTAAGTGATAGATATTTAGGTCAAAACGAATCTTATCAAGATTTGTTCGCCCGTGTTGCAAGTATCTATGCTGATAATAATTTGCACGCTCAACGGATTTACAATTATATAAGTAACTTATGGTTTATGCCCGCTACACCAATTTTATCTAATGGCGGAACAGAAAGAGGATTGCCAATATCTTGTTTTTTAAATGAAGCGGGAGATAGTTTAAATGGAATTTTAGACTTATGGAGTGAGAACGTTTGGTTAGCAGCAAAGGGTGGAGGTATAGGAAGTTATTGGGGAAATTTAAGATCAATAGGGGAAAAAATTGGTAGAGTTGGAAAAACGTCTGGAATTATTCCTTTTATAAAAGTAATGGATTCATTAACTATGGCTATTAGTCAAGGTTCATTAAGAAGAGGATCTGCAGCTTGTTATCTTCCAATAGATCATCCTGAAATTGAAGAGTTTATTGAAATGAGAAGGCCAACCGGTGGAGACCCAAATAGAAAAGCATTAAATTTACATCATGGTGTATTGGTGAGTGATGCTTTTATGAGAGCAGTAGAAACAAATTCACAGTGGGCATTAAAAAGTCCAAAAGATGGAATAGTCCAATCAACAGTCTCTGCTAGAAATTTATGGATAAGATTATTAACTGCAAGAGTAGAAACAGGAGAACCTTATATCATTTTTGTTGATACAGTAAATAGATTAATCCCCCAACACCACAAACTTGCAGGCTTAAATGTAAAAACTTCAAATCTTTGCAGTGAAATTACTTTACCTACTGGAATAGATAAAGAAGGAAATGAAAGAACAGCAGTTTGCTGTCTATCTTCTTTAAATCTGGAAACGTACGATGAATGGAAAGATGAACCCAATTTTATTGAAGATGTTATGAGATTTTTAGATAATGTTTTAACTGATTTTATTGAAAGAGCACCTGAGTCTTTTAAAAATGCAAAATATGCTGCAATGAGGGAAAGAAGCGTGGGGTTAGGAGTTATGGGATTTCATTCTTTTCTGCAAAAAAAATCAATACCTTTAGAATCTGTAATGAGCAAGTCGTGGAATAATAAAATTTTTACACATATTCAAAAAGGGGTTGATGAAGCATCAAAAAAATTATCTCAACAAAGAGGAGCTTGTCCTGATGCTGAAGAATATGGATTTAAAGAGAGGTTTTCAAATAAAACTGCTATTGCTCCAACAGCTTCTATTTCAATAATTTGTGGAGGAGCATCTCCTGGAGTTGAACCGGTAGCTGCAAATAGTTATACTCATAAAACACTTTCTGGATCATATAATGTTAGAAATAGATATCTTAAAAAAGTGTTAGAAAAATATGAAAAAAATAATGATGAAGTTTGGTCTTCAATTACCACAAATCAAGGATCTGTTGAACATTTAGATTTTCTAACTCAAAATGAAAAAGATGTTTTTAAAACAGCTTTTGAGCTTGATCAAAGGTGGATAATTGAACTTGGTGCTGATAGAACACCTTATATATCTCAAGCTCAGTCTATAAATATCTTTTTACCGGCGGATGTTCACAAAAAAGATTTACATCAAATACACTTTCAAGCTTGGAAAAAAGGTTTAAAAAGTTTGTATTATTGCAGATCTAAATCAATTCAAAGAGCGGAAAATATTAATAACAGTTTGTCAACAAATGTGACAAAAAATGAGTCGAAAGAAAATAATGATTATGAAGAGTGTTTATCATGTCAGTAGCGAAAATAAAAAATAATCAGATTGATGAAAAAAAATCTGGTTTATTAGTAGGAAATCCTGTTTATAAACCTTTTAGATACCCTTGGTGTTATGATGCTTGGTTAACGCAGCAAAGAATACATTGGTTACCTGAAGAGGTTCCATTAGGTGATGATGTTAGGGATTGGCAAAAAAATTTAAATCAACCAGAAAAAAATCTGTTAACCCAAATTTTTAGATTTTTTACCCAAGCTGATGTTGAGGTTAGCAATTGCTATATCAGACACTATATGAATGTATTTAAACCTACCGAAACATTAATGATGATGTCATCATTTGCAGCAATGGAAACGGTTCACATAGCTGCGTATTCCCATTTACTAGATACAATTGGAATGCCAGAGTCTGAATATTCAGCATTTATGAAATACAAAGAAATGAAAGATAAGTATGATTACATGCAAGGTTTTGACGTGAAATCAAATCATGATATAGCAAAAACTATAGCTGTATTTAGTGCATTTACCGAAGGACTTCAATTATTTGCCAGTTTTGCAATTTTATTAAATTTTCCAAGACATAATAAAATGAAGGGAATGGGACAGATAGTTACTTG
>MDSV01109088.1_pt1 | contig 13723 bp, 14 predicted proteins | sample 810851 | NCBI WGS metagenome assembly MDSV01 (sample SAMN05326640, study PRJNA326480) | marine metagenome | isolation source: seawater | place: Atlantic Ocean: North East | collected 2012 | reverse complement strand
TAACCAATTAAATTTTTACTAAACTGATGGATTGATTTTAGCTCTACTCCATCAAATAATATTTGACCTTTATGTGGTTTTAAAAAACCACAAATTAAGGACAAAAGTGTAGTTTTTCCTTTTCCACTTATACCTGAAACAAATGTTGGCTTACTAGTATCAAATAAGATATTAAGATTGTTAATAATTTTTTTTTTATTATCGTAGTTGAAGCTAAGGTTTTCAACATTAATTTGATTAATATTTTCGATTTTTTCTAAATTCTTTATATTGTCGTTTTGTTGCTGATCATTTGATTTAAATTCTAAAAAATCGAAGATATTATCTACAGATTTCACAGCGAATTTCATATCTTGGTAGCTACTTAAAATTCTAAGACAACATGGAGAAAGACGAACTAAAATGATAAAAAATACGGAGACTTCAGCAATGATAATATTTAATTCTCGATCTTGATATAAAAAATAAATTAATAAAAAACTTAAAAAACTAAACATTAACAGTTCTATTATAAATTTAATTGATTTATTTAAAAAAATTTTGAAAAAATAGGTTTCATACATTCTATTTGATTGATTGATATAATAATTTCTAAAATATTTTTCTCTCCCATAAAATATTATTTCTTTTGTTGTGTTATATAATTGTTGTATTATTTTGAAATTTTCAGCAGTACTTTTTTGCCTATTTATCCCATCTTTAGTTAATTTTTTATTTATCAATTTTAAATATAAAATTACAAACAAAACTAATATTAAAAAAAAATAAATTATTAATTTTCCATAAATAAAAAATAAAGAGGTAATCAATATTAAAGAAAAAATAATATCAAATAAAATTAAAAAAAACCCTGTGAAAAAGTTCGATGTATGCTCAATGTCTGGAGAAAAAGTTCTATTAACAGTTGCTAAATTTTTAAAAAATTGAAAATTATTATTTTGGGAAAAATAATTTTTAAATAGTAAATCTTTAACAAAGACTTTTGTTTTTATATCTAATTTAATTGAAAAATAATTAATTAAGATTCCAACTAAAGTTCTAATAGCAAAAATCATTATTAAAATTATCAAAAGAGAGGTTAAAAATGATGCTGAATTTTCATATTGGTAATTTAAACCATAATTACCTAAAAAGTTTGTAAATTTCCCATAATACATTGAATTGAAAACTGCATCTTTATCAAAAATAAAAAAAATTATAGGAAATATTGCTGCAATAGATAGTAAGTCAATTAATATATTAATACCAAATGATATAAATAAAAATATATAAAAAATTTTATATTTGTTACTTAACAATCCAAAAAATTTTATAACGGAATTAAACATAATTATAATAATTACTTTAAATTAACCTTAATTTACTGATGAATTTAATTTATCAATTTTATTAATAATGATAGTAAATCAAATTAAATCAATAAAACAATGACAAAAAAATTTAATGAAATATTGAGGCAATATGTAGATTTTTTAAAAGAAAAAAAATTATATAAAAAAGATTTAGAAATAGAATACGAGCATAACATTGAAAAATTACATAACTGGAAGTCTCAAAATGAAATGGTTCAACTTAACACTTGGTTTGAAAAAATAAAAAAGAACCATCCAGCTATTATTAAATTTCAAAGATTGGATCAATTAAAAGATTGGGTGCACGATAAAAAAAAGGGGATAATTCATCATAAATCTAAAAAATTTTTTAAAATAATTGGTATTAGAACAGCCAAATCAGGCAGAGAAGTAAATAATTGGGACCAGCCATTTATAATGCAAGTTGGTTACAAAGGAGGAATTATAGGGCTTGTAAGAAAAAAAATTAGTGGAGTGCCACACTATTTAGTTCAAGCAAAATTTGAACCAGGAAATTATGGCAAAATTCAATTGTCACCATCTTTACAGGCTACATATTCAAATTTGCAAAGAGCACATGAAGGTGAAGCAAATTTTATTAATACAAAATTTTTCAAAAAAAACTTTAAAACTTTAAAGAAATATTGGGTAAACGAAGATGGAGGTAGATTATATAAAAAAAGAAATTTACATTATATAATTAATACTGAAATAAATGATTACCAAATTCCTGGAAACAACTTCAGATGGATGACTTTATGGCAGATTAGGGAATTTTTAAAAAAAAAAAATTGTGTAAGTCCACATTTAAGATCAATACTAACTCTTATATAAATCAGTTAAATTAATTTATGAAAAAAATTAAATTAGGCATAATAGGGCCTGGAAAACATTTTACAAAAAAGATTTTACCTATTTTAGAAAAAAATAATCAAGTTAGTATAATTTATATTTTAAGAAATAACAAAAATAAATTTCTTACTTATAAAACTACTAATAAAACTAAAATTTTTTTCAAAAATAAATTAGACTTTGTTTATATAAGTAGTCTTCCTTCTACTCATGAAAAGTACCTCAATTTATGCATAAATAAGAATATTAATATAATATGTGAAAAACCTATACTTACTAATTTAAAAAAAATTGAAGAATTATTAAAAAAAACGAAAAAGAAAAATTTACTTATATTTGAAGTATATTCATATATTTTTAATAAAAGTTTTTTAAAATTAAAAAATTTAATAAAAAAACAAAAAATAAAAAGTATCAAATCTTCTTTCCAATTCCCGTTTTTAAATAAAAATAATTTTAGGTATAAATTAAAAGAAGGAGGTTTTTTTTTGGATAGTGCAGTTTATCCAATCTCTTTAGAAACCTTCTTGTTAAATAATAAAGTAAAATATTTAGAGAATTTAAAGACTTCGAGTAACTTCCAAAAAAATATTCCAATAAATGGAAAAATAAAATACTCAATTTTAGGTGTAAAAAGATTATTTAATTGGGGTACAGGATTAAAATATAAAAATTTTTTAAAAATAAATTTAAATGATAAAATTATAACTTATAATAAAATTTTTACAAAAACTGAAAAAGAAATAACAAAAATAATTATTAAAAAAAAGAATAAAATTAGTGAAGTAAAATTTGAATATAAAAATCAATTTAAATTAATGTTTAATTTTATATTTAAAAATTATAAAAAAAATAGAGTTAAACTGAAGCTTATTGATCAAATATTATCTCATAATCAAGTGTTAATTAAAATTATGCACGAAGTAAAAAAATAATATATTATTAATAAATGCCAACATTTGTATCAAAACCATCATTGCCAATAATAAAGGATTTTTTTAAAGAAATTAAAAAAATATATAAAACACATAAACTTACTACCAACGGGCCTCAGATAAATATTCTAGAAAAAAAATTAAAAAAAATTTTAGGTGTTAAAAATCTAATACTTGTTTCTAACGGTACACTTGCAATCCAAATAGCTCTCGAAGCATTAAAAATTAAAAATAAAGTTATCATTACTCCTTTTTCTTACATTTCAACTGCAAATGCAGTTGAATGGCAAAAAAAAAAATTTAATTTCTGTGATTTAGAAAAAGAAAAACTAACTATTGATCCTAAGAAATTAAAATTAAAAAAAGATGGATGTTTGGTAGCAGTTCATCCTTTTGGTATTCCTGAAAATATAAATCAATTATCCTCTATTTGTAAAAAAAAATCTGCTAGACTAATATTTGATGCCTCACATTGCTTTGATGTGAAATTTAAAAAAAAATCAATTTTAAGTTATGGTGATGCCAGTATAATTAGTTTTCAAGCAACAAAGTTTTTTAATACATGTGAGGGAGGTGCCATAGTTTTCAAAAAAAAATCAGATTATCTAAATGCTCATAAGCTAGTACATATTGGATATAATTATCTAAATACAAATCACGAAAATCCAGGAAGAGGGATTAATGCTAAAATGAGTGAATTATCTGCTAGCTGGGGAATATCTCTATTAAAAAAAATAAAAAAGATAAAAACAAAGAAAAAGCTTTGTTGTAAAATTTATTTTGAAAATCTATCCTCAGAAATAGTTAAACCTACAATTAATTTAATTAGTCAAAATTATAATTATATGCCAATTATTTTCTCAAATGAAAAAATTTTACTAAAAGTTAAAAAAAAATTAGAAAAAAATAAGATTTATCCAAGAAGATATTTTTATCCTAGTTTAGATGAATTAAAACATCTTCAAGTAAACATATGTAGAAACTCAAGATATTTAAGCAAAAGAATTTTATGTTTGCCTGTAAGTGAATATATGAAAAAAAAAGAAATTTTAAAAATTTGTAATATTACAAATTCTTTTTTTTAGATAATTCAATTATATTTGACATAAATTTTTTCAAAGAAAAATCTTCATACGATATATTTTTGGTGAAATTGAAAAATTTAGAATAAATTTCATTATAATTATTTAAAATATTTATTATTTTAAAATTTAGATTTCCATCATGATAATTAAAATAAAATTCAGATGGTAGATTAATTTTCTGGTATTGAGGATATTTTTCTACTAATGGAATAGAAAAATTTTGTGTTGCGAGATCAAATCTTTCATTAATTATACTATTATGCATAGGAGTTGGGCAAATAACAATTTTTGATCTAGCAAATACATTATTAAGTTGATTTTCTTCTAAGTAATTTTTGCATGGAACTTTCCATAAATCATTTTCATTATTGCCATAATATTCAACTTTATAATTTTTGCTAAGTTCTAAAAGTTCTTTTAATATTTTCTGTTTTCGTAAGAATTTAATTGCTTGAAAACTTTCGTTATAAAAATAGCTAAAGCTATTTTTGCTTCGATAAAAAATTTTACCAAAAATTTTTTTTAATAAATTTTTTTCAATTTTATAATAATAATGAATCTTATCCATTATATTATCAAAATTATTTATATTTATTTTGGCAAATTTTTGTATCATAGTGTCTTCTTGAATATGTCTGCTACCTGATAAAAAAAGTATATCAATGTCCTTTTCTATTTTCTCTTGAAAACTCTCAAATCTAGGCTTTTCCAACTCAGTAAAAGAAAAAATATTTTTTTTTTTATTTTCGTAAATTTTATCAGTTAAAAAAAAAATATTAGATCTTCCAAATAAATGTCTTAAATCATAATCAAAATGAAATGAATATGGGTTAATATAATTTGATAAAAATAACCTTTCATGTTGAATAATTACTGGCACATTAATTTGGTCTATTATCTTTTTATTAATATCTTGACGGGCCCAAATAATGTCGCAATTGTTAATTTCTTCTATTGAAGAGTTTTCTAGATCCTCATTAAAAAAAAAATTATTTGTTTTTTTGGAAGAAATAGAAATTAATCTATCTGCAGTTTTTTTAATAAATCTTGAATAATTTTTTTTTTTAAAGATAAGATTTATCCGCATTTCTTACTTTATAAAATCTAAAAAACTTGGTTTTTCGTCATTTTGTATGTCAAGAAAAATTAAATTAATTCCATTTTCTTTAAATAGCTTTTTATCGTAAAGTTTTTTGCCTCCAGGTAAATTCAAATATGTGTCACCTTTAAAATGTTCCACAATTTTAATCATTCTTTCTTGGTAACCAAGTGTTTTAGAAATTTTAAGTTCGCTTGATAGTTTTATTTTTGTCTTTATTTGTAAGATATTACATGCAATCTTAATATGATTAACCAAATAATTTAAAGGACATAAATTAAAATTATATATATTTTTTTTTATTTGAGGATAAAGGTCTATTTTTTTTTCAAAAAATTCAAATTTTTGCGATTTATTTATAAAACTTTTGATTTTATTTTTATCAAATTTTAATTCTTTGATTGGGGTATTTTGACTTTTTTTTATTAAAGGTAAAGTTATCCAATCAGATAAGCTTCTATCATGTTTGTTCCTCAACTTATTCCTATGCACCCAACCTCTTCGAGGAAATTGCACGTCATCCAAAATTACAAAAAAATTACTCTTCTCAATTAGTTTAAAGTAATTCATGTATGGGTAAAAATAAGGTTGCATAGCAGAGACAATCATTTACAAAATTATTAAATTGTTAAATTATTAAATTAAAAAACTAGATTATGTGAGTGTTAACAAAAATGGAAGAATTAATTGTATTTGGTAATGGTAATATTTCAAAAATATTAAGCAAATATTTAGAAAAAAAATATCAAATAATTGCTTATGTATCTTTCAAAAAGTTTGTTAAATCAAAAAATTTTAATGGTAGACCATTAATAATTGCTGAGAATATAAAAAAAAAATTCTCTCCTAAAAATTATAAATTCATTATAGCAGTAGGATATTTAGGTATGAATTCTGTTAGAAGCAAAATCTATAAATTTATCAGATCAAAGGGTTATAAATTTACAAATTATATTGATGAAAGTGTATACATTCCTACTGGAACAAAAATTGGTGAAAATAACTTTTTGCTTGAAAAAGTATCTATTAACCCTGAATGCTCTCTAGGTAATGGTAATGTTATCTGGAGTAACTCTGTGATATCTCATAATGTTAAATTAAATAATTTTAATTGGATTTCCTCTGGTTCAGTTATATCTGGAGATACTTCAATTGGGAATTGTAACTTTATTGGTTCAAATTCTACTATCAGTAATAATTGTAAAATTGGAAATAATAATTTTATAGGTGCTCGAACACTAATATCAGGTAAGATTTTGAGTAACAATACAATTATTGAGTCAAAATCAAAAAAATTAGAAATTAAAAGTATTGATTATTTAAATTATTTAAGAAATGAAAGATAAAGCGAATAAAATTAAAAAAATATTAAATTTTGGTAATATTAAGAATGATAAAAAATTTTCAAGTTTTGATGAATGGGATTCATTAACACATATGAAATTTGTTATAAACTTTGAAAAAAGTTTTAAAATAAAATTATCTACAAAAGAAATTATGAGCATTCAGCACGTTAATTCTTGCTTAAAATTGATTAAAAAGTATGAAAATAAAAAAAAATGAAATTTTAATAATTGGTTCAGAAGGGTCAATTGGTTCTGCTTTACAAAAAAAGTTATTAAAAAAAAAATTAGACCCAGTATGTATAGATTTTAAAAAAATAAATAAGAAAAACTATTTTAGTGCTCAATTAAAAAGTTTAAATCAAATAAGTAAACTATTTAATAAAATTTTCCAAAAATATCCAAATATCAAAATATTAGTTAATTGCAGTGGATATATCCATAGCGAACTTTCTTTTAACTTTTTAAAAAATAAAATTCATAACGAAAAAAAATTAAGAAAAATATTTAATGAAAATTTAATAGTTCCGTATTTTTCGAGTATATTATTTGCAAAAAATTTATATTTAAAAAAGTTAAGCGGTTTAATTATAAATTTTTCTTCAACAAATTCTAAAGGAATTATAGGTCAGGCTGCATACTCAGCTAGCAAAAAAGGAATTGAAACTTTAACTAAGGTTTGGGCTAATGAATTTTCAAATACTGATATAAGATTTTGTTGTATAGCGCCTGGTTATATTGATTTAAAATCAACAAAAAATAAAACCCCAGTAAATCAAATAAAAAAAATAATTTATAAAAATCCAATTCAAAGGCTTGGCAAAGCTGATGAATTGATTAAAGCAATTTTTTTTATTATTGAAAACGACTATTTTAATGGCAAAACACTTTTTTTAGACGGTGGTCAATAAAAAAATGTACAGCAATAAGCTTTCAAGTTTGTTTTCATCAATATGTAAAAACAATTTACTTAAAATAGCAATTCAATTAAATAAAAAAAAAATTACATATAAGCAATTAGACATAAATTCAGAAAAATTCAGAAATTTTTTTTTGAACAAATTTAAAAAAAAAAAAATTATTTTTATAGAGGGAAATAAGATTGCTGAAACTTTTTACTCAATTTTAGGTGCAGTAAAATCTCCATTTACTTATTCAATTATAGATCCCCAAATTCCAAATCCAAAATTAAACAAATTATTAAAAGATAAAAAAAGTGTTTTAATATATTCTAGTAAAAGATTTAGAAAAATTAAAGGAATTGAAAAGTATGAATTTAAAAATATTCTAAAAAACAAATTAAATAATTTAAAAATAAATAGAACAAATCTTAAAAAAAAGAATGTCTACGTAATTTATACTTCGGGATCAACGGGTACTCCTAAAGGTTGTTGTGTTGGTGAAGAGAATATTTTAAGTTTTATTGAAGTTTGGAGCAAATTATTAAAAATAGATAAAAAAAAACAAAAAAATTTTACTCAAATTAATCCATTATATTTTGATAACTCGGTATTCGATTTCTATATTTCAATTTTTACAGGATCAATTTTAAGTCCAATTAAAACTGACACAATTAAAGATTTAATTAATGCTCCAAGTAAAATTTATAAATTAAATTGCGATGTATGGTTTTCAGTACCATCTCTTATAATATATTTTTTAAATTTAAAATTATTAAAGAAAAAACATTTAACAAAAATTAAATATTTAATTTTTGGAGGGGAAGGATTTCCAAAAAATAAACTTAAGGAGTTGTGGAAATTAAAAAATAAAGAATTAATAAATGTTTATGGACCTTCTGAATGTACTTGTATCTGTAGTTATCATTTTATTACAAAAAAAGATATATTTAATGATAAAGAAAAATTTGTACCGTTGGGAAAAATTACAAATAATTTTAACTTTAAGATATTAAACAACAATAATGACAAAGGAGAACTTTTACTTTTCGGCAAAGGAGTTGGAAATGGGTATTATAAAAATAGTTTAGAAAATAGAAAAAAATTTATATTTAATAAAAACACATTCAATGGTTATAAAACTGGTGACTTAGTAAAATTAAAAAATAAAAAGCTATATTTTTCTGGCAGAATAGACAATCAGGTAAAATTTATGGGTTATCGAATTGAATTAGAAGAAATTGAAAAAGAAATAAATAAAATAAAAAATGTTAAAGAAAATGTTGTAATTAAATCTTATTTTAAAGGTTTTGAGGAATTAAGTGCTTTTATTTATTCTGGTTCTAAGCTCAGTGATGATGATGTTAAAAAAAATTTAAAATATAATTTACCATTATATATGGTGCCAAAAAATATTTTTCTATTTAAAAAACCATTAGAAAAAAATAGAAATTTTAAAATAAACAGAAATTATTATCAAAACTTAAAAATATTTAATTAATTTTAAAATTATTGAAAATTAATTAATTCAGCTATACCAAAACCAAATTTTCCAAATTCATTTCCACAATAAAAAAGATAAATTTTTTCGTCAATTTCCATTATATGTGGATATGCTATCATTTCTGAATCCCAGCCATTTTGAGATACATTAATTCCAACCTTATCATCATCTCTATTCCATTTTTGAAGATCATTTGACCACGCATAGCCTAATCTATAAGATCCATTTGAATTTCCTCTATAATTTGTAGGCTGTCTATATGCAAAAATCGCATTCCATTTATCTTTAAATTTAAAAACTGAAAAAGAAACCTGACATTCATTTTCATATTTTGATTCTAAAATTTGTCTCCCATTCCTGTTCCAGTTAATTCCATCTTTAGACGTTGCATGAGCAAATTTGTATACAGGCTCAAATTTATCTTTATTTTTTAACCATTTTGTTCCTACTAAATACCACATATGCCATAAACCATTTTCGATAATAATTTTAGGACCTGATAACAAAAAAGGTTCTTTTGTTGTCTGACCTAATATCGGCCCATCACTAATTTTTTGAAATGTTTCTCCTTTATCAGAACTAATAGCAAGACCTATTGCCATCGTATATGGAACCGTTTCTAATCTCGACCAACCTGTATAATAACCATATATTTTATCACCAACATCTAAAAAACAACTTGTCATAGATCCAAATTCATCAAATGAACCCGGTAGCCCTAATTCAAATAATGGTTTCGATCCAATATTAATTACTTCATTTAAATTATTTCTGTTCAAATCAACATAGCCTGATCTAGAAACATAATTGTTTTTTATATCTTTTTTTGGTCTAGTGGCAAAATAAACTCTTATCAATTTATCACTATATATATATGGAACTGGTAGTTGAGAATACTCTTCCATCCAACTTTTGGTTTTAGATGTTGTCGGATTAAATATATTGCCTAATTTTTTCCAATAAAACATTAATAAATTTTTTTTTTAAAAATAACCATATAATACTAACATCATTGACATAAAATTTCTTTGCCGAAGTTTTAATTTTATTGTTGGAGAGATTTTTTTTAACAGAATTGGAATACGATAGAAATCCTCCTTCACATGCATTTTTACAGCAATAAATGGTTTGTTTTTTTTTATAGTTTCTGATGCTCCCTTTAAAGCATTAAATTCAGCTCCATTTATATCAAGCTTAATAAATGTTACGGAGTGATTTATTTTAGAAAGAATAGAGTCAATTCTATCTACATTAATTTTAAAATTACCTTTTTTTTCAATTTTACTATCTATGTTATTTATAGTTTTTGTAAAAGATAATTCAGTTTTTTTACTCCAAGCTCCAATTTGAATAGGGCTGCATCTATTTTTAATTTTGAGATCCTTAATAGTGCTTTTTAAATCTTTAAACATTTTTGGGAATGGTTCTAATGAAATTATGTGATTATAATTACCAGATGTAATATTATGGAGATCTTTAATTGAATCGCCATTATATCCACCAACATCTAACAAAACTTCCTGCTTCTTTCTAGGAAAATTTTCTTTAGTAAAATATAGATGATCAAATCTTACTTGTGGAAATAAATATTTAACATCTCCTGTTAATTTTGTGTTTATTGAATTTATAAAAGTTCTTTTTGAAAGTTTATCATCTAATAAATTATATGCTTTTTCTAATTTTACTCTGTTTTTTTTTATGAAAGTATAATTCATAAATTTTTTTGGAATATTCAAAAAGTCAGGAACATCAATTATAATAAAATTTTCTAGATTTAAATTTTTAAATTTTTTTATTACTTTCGGATAATTGGGAAAACCTATAATTATTTTGTATTTGTTAATATTTTTTAAAATACTTTCAAGCGTATAAATTTTTTTTCCTAAAAAACTTTTTTTATTTTTATATTTTTTATCAACAACTATTTTTGAAACTTTTATTCCCTTAGCATTTATATATTTATAAACGACATAAGCATATACTCCTGATCCATAAAGAATCACGTCTTTTCCTGAACGCTTCAATTCATTTAACAAAAGATCATATTTATTACTTTTAATTTTTTTTATTTTTTTAAAAAGCATTAGTTATATTCTTTTTGAAAGTGGAAACTTACGTGGGGGTAAATATTTTGGTTTAGTATTTTCAATAAAATAAATTTTTTTATTATTTAATTTTAATTTAAGGGTTTTTTTATTTTTTTGCCGCAAATCTGTTAAAACTTTAGTTACATATTTTTTTTTTTTATTTATAAATACTATAGCTCCATTATATTTTTTTTGAGATTTTATTTTTCGTTCAACAGTGATTAAAGAATCTTTTTCAAGATTAATTGTAAAATCATCTTCAGTTATCCAAGGTCTATATATTCCTCTATTTATTTTTTTGCCTTTTTTTTTACCAATTATATAAAAGTACATAGAATTTATTAGAGTGGGTATACCTTTTTCTAATTTATCTTTAATTGTTTCTGTATCATCTTTTTGATTAATATTGACATCATAAGTATCAATTAAAGTTCCTAAATCAATTCGATGGTTAATTTTATGTAAGGACATTTGAGTTGTTTTATGTCCCAGTAATATAGGCCATATATCTGGATTTGGACCTCTATTAGTTTTTAGGTTTCCCCGATGTAAATTAAAAAAATTATACTTTTTAGTTAAAGTGCCAGGGACCAACATATCTAATTGATATACAAAAAAAGGAATAGAATTATCATAAGCGTAAATCAATTTTTTGAAATCTTTTATCCATCTAAATGTTTTAATTTTATGTCCTAATTTATGGGCTGTTTTTTTTAAATCGCTATTAACTCTTGATTTAAGACAAATGGTATCAATTATATTAAATTTAGCCTGTTCATATAATTTTTGTAAACCTAATGCAGAAGATCCAATATAGACGATATCCATATTCGCTGATTCTTACTTATCAAATAAATTAACGCTACTCTTTTATTACGTAAGCATTTGGCATCCAAGAGTTTGGAAGTGTTTTAACTTTCACATTTGGTAGCATTTCTCTTATTGATAAAGTTTCACCTGGTCCTAACTCGTGATTATATTGATCAAATATCATTATACCACCTGGTGTTATTCTTTTCCAAAATTCAGGTATACATTTTTTCATAACATCATATCTACCGGCATCCATAAAAACTAATTTAAATTGTAAATGTTTAAATTTATCAAAAAAATTTGATAGTAAATCAGTTGTTAGATCAATATTATGAATTCTAACGATATGATCCATTTTTTGAATATTTATTAACTCAATTAAATCATTATAAGTATATTGATATGATCCTTCTGGTACTAATTTAGAATCATTTTCACTTGGAGAACCAGTACCTTTAAACCAATCAAAACCATGAACCTGCGTTAATGACTCGTTCTCAAATATTTTTATAAGTTTTGCCAAAAGCAATGTACCTGCACCCTTATACACACCAATTTCAGCTGCATGACCAGCAACATCTTTTACCATTTTGTAATACTCATAAATGGCAAAAATCCTATTAAGAGTCATATGGCCAGCATACGCAGGATAATGCTCAAGAATAGTTTCAATTTCTATATTTTTTTTTTTAAGAAAGTTTAAATATTTTCTAAAATCTTTTCTTCTATAGTCAAACTTAATACTCTCGAGTATTCCATTTTTGTGTTTTTCTTCACTCATAATTTTTTATTTTAAAGAACTAATTCCCCTTTTAAGCACACTACCCTCAAACTCATCCTTATAAGGATAGCTACAGAAACCAAGTAAAATCTTTTCTTTTGTTGTTAACTTCCTGTAAATTTTATCAGGTACTGCCTTAGGAATATCATAAGATTGTTTTACCCACCATCTAACAAAATTTGATACCAATGCCCATCTACTTCTTCCACTTTTGTTTTTTGTAGTACCATGCCATATTCTTCCATCCCAAATAACTATATCGCCTCTTTTTGATATTATAGGTTTAATTTTAGATTTTTGTGTAGCCCAGTTCCCAGATTGATGAGATCCTGGTTTTACTATGGTGCAACCATTTTCAAGATTTTGATCCTCTAAAATTATTGAACAGGGCATTCCAATTACTTCATTGCCCTTATGCGGAATTAAAGCATCAATATGCATAGGCATTTTTACCACAGAGCTTCTAGCTGCATATGATTTAATAATGTAGTTTGGATAATCTGATTTAATTGATTTATACCATTTATCATTTAGAAAATATTTCAAAATCTCCTCTAAAAGCTTGTTGGATGAAAGAGCTCTAACAAAAGAAATATTTTTATTTTGAAGATTTAAAACATTATCCGAGGTGGAGTCCATTGTTTTGTAAGAATAGACTATTTTCTGATTAGATTGATTTTTTTTTGAGTAAAATAAATCTTTAGTTAAATTTAATAACTTATTACATGTGTAAGAAGAGAATTGATTTTTTAACACGTAATAACCATCTAACTTAATTCTACTAATTGCAATTTTTAATTCTTTATTCATAATTTTAACAATTAATTATAATTATTATTTAGGTAAGTTATACGGTTAAGGAAAATAAAATATCAATTAAAAAATTTTTTTCAGTGCATAAATCAAGCCAATTGAGCTATTAGTACTGGTCAGCTGCACGCATTACTGCGCTTCCACATCCAGCCTATCAACG
>MDSV01042490.1_pt1 | contig 13725 bp, 14 predicted proteins | sample 810851 | NCBI WGS metagenome assembly MDSV01 (sample SAMN05326640, study PRJNA326480) | marine metagenome | isolation source: seawater | place: Atlantic Ocean: North East | collected 2012 | reverse complement strand
GTTCATCTCTTCGGAGGGCCTCATCCGCGATGCGGCGAAAAGCGTGGCCAAACTCGACATCTTCGACTACGAACGTCCGATCGGCATCCAGATTTTTGGGGCGGAGATTGAGTCCATGCGCGAAGCGGCTGCGATTTCTGAATCCGCAGGCCCAGACTTGGTGGACATCAATTACGGGTGTCCTGTGAAGAAGGTGGCATGTCGTGGAGCAGGTGCTGGCATCTTGCAGGACATCCCCAAGATGGTGGCCATGACCAAGGAAATCGTCGACACGTGCTCCCTGCCTGTCACGGTGAAGACGCGCTTGGGCTGGGACGACAATTCCAAGCACATCGTTGAGGTGGCGGAGCGTCTTCAGGACGTGGGCATCCAGGCCATCAGCATCCACGGCCGAACCAGGGCCCAGATGTACAAGGGGGAAGCCGATTGGTCCTTGATCGCCGCGGTGAAAGAGAATCCACGGATGACCATTCCGGTGTTCGGCAATGGGGACATTGACAGCCCAGAAAAAGCCATGCGTTACAAGAACACCTACGGCGTGGACGGCGTGATGATTGGACGCGCGGCAATTGGTGCCCCTTGGTTCTTTCGTCAGGTGAAGCAATACCTGGCCACAGGAGATCCTGGCCCGGCCCCTGACATGGCCGAACGGATCAAGGCGGTGCGCACCCACTTGAAGCACAGTTTGGACTGGAAGGGCGAGCGTTTGGGCATTGTCGAGATGCGCCGGCATTACGCGAATTACTTCCGTGGGTTGCCTCACTTCAAAGAGCACCGCTTGGCTCTGGTGACGTTGGACAAGCCCGATGAAATATTTGAGAAGCTTGACCACATCGCCGAAGCGTTCGGCGACCATGTGTTCTCCTGAGGGTCAGGGTTGGGTGTGGAGTCGTCGCAACAGCAGTCGCACCATGAAGGCGGAACCCAAACCGCCCACAAACACCACCACGGCAAGTGTCCCCAGGACGTCGTTGTAGGCCAACCTCACAGGGTATGCGGGAACCACCGATCCTTCTAGGGTCAGCCAACCGTAGGTCGCTTGGCCCATGATGAGCAACGAACCCAGCGCCACACCACCGAGCCCACCGATTACGTTGATGGCCAACCCTTGAAAGGCGAAGGTGGATTCCATCTTTGCTTGCGGCAAACCCATGGCCCGAAGCACTTGGAGGTCTTCTTTTTTGTCCAGGAGCAACATGGTCAATGACGCCATGATGTTGAAAGCGGCCACGACAAGGATGAAGCTTAAAATGGCGAACGTCGCCCACTTTTCTGCTTGGTTGGTTTGGGTGATGAATTTGTGCTTTTCATCGCGGGTCCGGACCCTGAAGGCGTTTGCATCGCCTTCGGACAAGTGTTCCGTCAGACGGGATTCCACCTGGATTGCTAGGTCGTCTTGACTCCAGCCTGGGGCGCCTTTCACTTCAAATCGGGACACTTGACCTTCCCTGGCGAGAAGGGACTGTGCGTCCCTAAGGGGCACAATCAAGTAGCGGGTGTCCAAGTCGGCGTTGATGGAAAAGGTGCCGCATGCATGCATGGGGATGGTGCGAAACGCCCGTTCGCGGTATGTGGACAAACGCCGCCCACGAATCGGGGCCGACAACGAGAACACCGGCGGCTCCAGTTCGTCGCTTGAGATGCCGAGTTCTGACCGAACCCCCAAACCCAAGCATGCGCATGAGACCCCCAAGGCATTGGGGCCTACCATGTAATCTCCTTCGACCACCGCTTGGTCGATTGGGGCCACGCTCGGGTAATCGGCGCGAACCCCCAACAACGAAGCCACCCGAACCATTTCGCCATCTCGGGCCACGCATTCGTCTTCCAGCACGGCGGTCCATGTCGTCACGCTTTCCATGCCTTCAAGAAGGGTGCCCCAGTCTTCGGGAAGCACTTGACCTGTGACGGGAACCACCGCGAGATCGGCATCTAGGGTGCCAAACAGCGACTTGACCAAATCTTCAATGCCGTTGAAGGCCGATAAAATGCAGACCATCGCGGTCGTGACAGCGCCAATGACAAGGACAGAAATTCCTGAAATGAGGTGCACCATCGTGCTGGACCGCCTCTTGACCAGGTACCGCAGGGCGAGGCGCAAGGGCAACCGCATGCCCGATCAGCTGTTCAAAGCGCGCTGGACCTCGTCCACAAAGTCCAGACTGTCGTCAAGGTAAAAATTCAGCTCGGGCACGCGACGCAGTTGCTTGCCGACTTTGGCTCCCAGCGCTTTGCGGATGCGCCAGTTTTCCTGGTCGACGCTTTCCAAAGCTTTCTCGTTGTCTGACACAGCCATGAAGCTGAGGTAGACTTTCGCCAGCCCCAAATCAGGTCCGATTCGGACCTGTGTGACGGTGATGAACAGGCCGCCAAACCATGTGTTGGCTTCGCGCTGGAAGATCATGCTCAACTCGCGCTTGAGGAGCTCGGCCACGCGTTCTTGTCGGATGGATGCCATGTGTCTAAGGTAATCAGTACAAGAATTGGTTGTAGGGGTAGCGCTTGACGTGGAGCTCTTTGACCCGCTCATACATCACACGGCGGAAGTCGTCGTACCCTTCCTTGGTTTTGGCAGACAAGAACATCACGTCGTGCCCCAGGGCCTCGTAGCGTTCTTGAATCCCACGTTGCAGGTCTTCGCGGCTGCGTTCTCCTTCAGGGTCTTCCAACTGATCCACTTTGTTGAAGATCACCATGGTTGGTTTGCTGTCGCTTCCGATGTCGGCCAGGGTGCGCTCCACCACCGCCATGTGGTCTTCGCATTGCGGATGACTCACGTCAATGACGTGCAACAAAAAATCGCTTTCCCGCGTTTCGTCCAGCGTGCTTTTGAAGCTCTCAATGAGCTGGGTCGGGAGTTTGCGGATGAACCCCACCGTGTCGCTCAACAGAAATGGAAGGTTGTCAATCACCACCTTTCTCACAGTGGTGTCGAGGGTCGCGAACAGCTTGTTTTCGGCAAACACGTCGCTCTTGGACATCAGCGTCATCAATGTGCTTTTGCCCACATTGGTGTACCCAACCAGGGCCACGCGAATCATGGCGCCCCGGTTCTTACGTTGGGTGGCCATTTGCTTGTCGATTCCCACCAAATGCTTTCGCAGCAACGCAATTCGGTCTCGGATGACCCGCCGGTCCGTCTCGATTTCTTTCTCCCCTGGCCCTTTCATCCCGATGCCCCCCTTTTGCTTCTGCAAGTGCGTCCACATGTTGGTCAAACGCGGGAGGAGGTATTGGTACTGAGCGAGTTCGACTTGCGTCTTTGCGTGAGCTGTCGCCGCTCTTTGAGCGAAAATGTCCAAGATCAAATTGGTCCTGTCCAGGATTTTTCGTTCCGGAATTTCCTTTTCGATGTTGCGCAACTGGATGGGGCTGAGCTCGTCGTCGAAAACGATCATGTCAATCTCTTCCTCTTCCACGTACTCCTTGATTTCCTGAAGCTTGCCCGACCCCACAAAGGTTCGAACGTCGGGCTTGTCCAGGCTTTGGATGAAGATGCGCTGGGTGTCTGCCTTTGCGGTTTCAGCGAGGAAGGCGAGTTCTTCCAGGTATTCTTCCAGTTGCTCCCGTCGTTGGTGCCTGGTGGCCAGGCCGATCAGCACGCATGTTTCAGCGGGTTTGGCGGTGGAGATGGGTTTGCGCTTGGCCATGCGTCAGTGTCTAAATTCTTCGATGTACAACGCCAAATCCCGAATTTCCGCCTTGCTTAGCATGGCTTGATGCGGGGGCATGGTCCCTTTGCCGTAGGCGATGATGGCCTCCCGTTCGTCCAGGTCCAATGTGCTCGTCCGAAGGTCGGGCGCGGTCAACAGCACAGGCGCGCCGTCGGCCCCGTGGCACACCGAGCATTTCAAGATGTAATTGCGCGACGCTTGGGCGAGGTTGGGTGCTGCGTCGACACGTGAATCAACCGAGCGGCCGCCTTCGCAAGACGTCAGCAAGCACATCACCGTGCCAAACCACAATGCGATGAGCCGCATTTCAACGGGGTCAGCCGCGTGCTTTCCGAGCGTCGATGAAGCTCTTCACGAAAGTGACCATGGCGTAGACGCCCAAAGCCAGCATGACGGCCACGCGTCCCACGGCCGCGCTGTCCTCACGGCCCATGGCCCCGGTCAGCGGCTTGATCAGCCCGACGACGACCAACAAAGTAAAGAGCACCGCAACGTGGGCGATGATTTTGTTTTCGTTTTTCACGCCACGGTTCATGGCGAGAAGGAGCACCCCAAATGCCACGGGAATCAATGCCGTGATCGAGGGGGTGTCTGACGAGAGGTACCCAAACCCGCCGAGCCCAATCAGGGCCAAGGCGTGAATCAAACTTGCTGTATGTGCTTTCATCATGGGGCGAAGTTACACCACACCTTGGTCGAGCATGGCATCTGCGACCTTGACAAATCCAGCGATGTTCGCGCCGCGCACGTAATCCACACTGCCATCGTCCTTCGTCCCGTAGGAGACGCATTGTGCGTGGATGTCTTTCATGATGCGATGGAGTTTGGCGTCCACCTCCTCGCGGGTCCAGTTGTAGCGCAGGCTGTTCTGAGACATCTCCAAGCCTGAAGTGGCCACCCCGCCTGCGTTGGATGCTTTTCCAGGGGCAAACAAAATGCCCGCCTCACCGAAGGCTTCGATGGCTTCTGGGGTGCTGGGCATGTTGGCACCTTCTGCCACGCAGATGCAGCCATGGGCAAGCAACGTCGCAGCCTCTTCGCCGTTCAATTCATTTTGGGTCGCGCAAGGCAAGGCCACATCCACTTCCACACCCCATGGTCGATGCCCTTCCAAGAAGCTGGCAGAGCTGAATGCCGTGGTGTATTCCTTGATGCGGCCACGCTGGACGTTCTTGAGGTCTTTGATGTACGCCAACTTTTGGGCGTCGATGCCCTCAGGGTCATGAATGGTGCCTTTTGAGTCCGACATCGTCACCACCTTCGCACCCAACTGCAGGCACTTTTCAGCGGCGAATTGGGCCACGTTGCCGGAGCCTGAAATGGCCACTGTCTTGCCCTTCATGCTGTCCCCTTTGTGGTTCAGCATTTCCTCGGCAAAGTACACGCAACCGTAACCTGTGGCTTCAGGACGAATAAGCGACCCGCCCCAGTTCAAGCCCTTGCCCGTCAGGACGCCAGTGAATTCGTTTCGGATTCTCTTGTATTGGCCAAACATGTAGCCAATCTCGCGGCCACCGACGCCGATGTCTCCAGCCGGCACATCGGTGTTGGCGCCAATGTGGCGGGCCAATTCGGTCATGAAGCTCTGGCAGTAGCGCATCACTTCGTTGTCGCTTTTGCCCTTGGGGTCGAAGTCTGACCCTCCCTTGCCTCCACCCATGGGCAGGGTGGTGAGGGAATTCTTGAAGATTTGTTCGAAGCCCAAGAACTTGAGGATGCTCAAGTTGACCGTGGGGTGGAAGCGCAAACCGCCTTTGTAGGGACCGATGGCGCTGTTGAATTCCACGCGGAACCCTCGGTTGACATGCACTTGGCCGGCATCGTCTGTCCATGGCACTCGGAACATCAACACCCTTTCAGGCTCGACGATGCGCTCAAGGATGCGGGCGTCCTTGTACTTGGGGTGAGACTCCATGAAGGGAACAATGGTCTCGGCCACCTCCTCCACGGCTTGCAAAAATTCGGGTTCGTTGGGGTTGCGCTCGGCAACTCGATCCATGAACGCCTTGATGGCGTTGTGGTGATCTGTATTCATCGACGTATAGATTGACGTTCGAGCGACGAATGTAAGTCAGAGGCAGGGTGTTCGGCCTCCGTCGACCGGCAAATTGATGCCAGAGATATACCCAGCGGCCGGTGAACAAAGGAAGGCGATGGCGTGCGCGATCTCCTCAGGCTGGCCCACCCGCCCGGCAGGCACCTTGGCAGCCATGCCAGCGAGGATGTCTTCAGGCGTTTGGTCGGTGGACGCCGCCTTGGCCTCAGCCAATCCCGTCAAACGGGCTGTGTGTGTGGCGCCGGGCAACACATTGTTCACTGTGATGCCGTGGATGGCCACCTCCGTGGCCCATGTTTTTGCCCAATTGGCGACGGCCCCTCGCACCGTGTTCGACACCCCCAAGCCCGCGAGCGGGGCTTTGACCGAGGTGCTGATGACATTGACGATTCGACCCCAACCTTCGGCTTTCATCCCGGGGAAGACCGCTTGCGCCAAGAGCTGGTTGTTCACCAAATGCTGGCGGTACGTGTCCTCGAATGCATCCACACGCGCTTCTGTGATGGGGCCACCTGATGGCCCTCCAGTGTTGTTCACCAAGATGTGGACAGGATGGGCTTGGACGATCTCGCCGACCGCGGCGCCTACAGCCACGTTGTCCGTGAAGTCGGCCACTGCAACCCGATGCCCTTCGCCGGGCAACGTGGTTAGGGCGGAATTCAGTCGTTCCTCGTTTCGAGCGAGCAACGTCACAACAGCTCCCAGCCCAGCCAGCTGTCGGGCTGTGGCCAAGCCAATCCCCTGGGAGGCGCCGCACACGAGCGCGTGTTTGCCTGTCAAGTCAAGCGGGAGAACAGTGGGGTCATACATGCAGCCAAAGGTAGCTCAGGCCTAATTTGGCAGAATGAAGCGACTCGAACACTTGGGCATTGCTGTGGCCGATTTGGCCTCGGCCGAGAAAATCTTTGAAGATGTCCTGAATGTCAAGCCATACAAACGGGAGGAAGTCGCGGACGAAGGCGTGATCACGTCCTTTTTCCAAACCGGTGACAGCAAGGTGGAATTGCTCGAATCGACCACCGACGACGGCCCCATCGGCCGGCACATCGCCAAGCGCGGCCCCGGGTTGCACCATGTGGCGTTCTTGGTGGACGACCTCGAGGCGGAAATGGCGCGTCTGGAGCAGGAGGGTTACCGCGTCATTTCAGGACCCAAGGACGGGGCTGACAACAAGCGCATCGCCTTCTTGCATCCCTCGGACACAGCCAAGGTGCTTGTGGAATTGTGTGAAGAACGCGGCTGATCAATCCAGCCAATCTTCCCGCTCCTCCAAGGCCTTCTTGAAGCCTTTGGACTTGGCTTTTTTGCCGCCTTTCATCTTTTTGGGGTCAAACAGCGTTTTGGATGCCTCGCTCCTCGTGGGGTTGGCGCAACTCTCCGCAGGCTTTCTCCGAAACAGATCATGTGTGAGCGTCACGCGCCACGGTCGGTACCCACCTTGCATCCAATTCAGACCGCGCACGTCGGCGTCCACCACCCTGACCACGTCTGGTGTGCGGGCATGCGCCAACTGCAGCCAGTCGGCTTCCACATGCAGGCGGAGCATGCGGCCGCGGTACACCTTGAACCCGACACCCACGCCGGCCGTCCAAGCGACATGCCACGCCGGCAAAGTGGCCGGCGTGAAAAAAATCGGCGCCAGGGTGTCGGTCTGTTGCTGGAAGATCCACGCGGCACGAACGCCCGTGCTCCATTCCACGAACCCGTCAGGTCCCGTGGCCACTGCACTCAGAAGGTGGATTTGGCCATCCAACGCCCAGGATTGCCCTTCGTGCACGAGGAGTTCTTCCACGACCACAAGGACTGAATCGGTGCCGTTGACTTCCTTGACCCTGCCGAGGAATTGCTCCTGCTTCACTGTTCGGGAGACGCCTACGTCCACGTGGAGGCGGTCCGACCACAATCGGTCCTCCAGCATCCAGAGGTGGCCGAGGCCCACCCGCCATTGGGTGGACGGCAACGAGGTCCAGAGCCCGTTGTGCAAGGTGTCCAGTTTGGGGGCTGCTGCTGTGCCGTGGTTGAGCACCCAGCTTGAATTCCAAGAAGTGGGCACGGCATGGAAATGGTTGGTGCCCGCGGACAGCGTCCATGCCTTGGTGTCGTGTGTTTTTCGCGTGCTCTCAAATGGGTCGTCCCAAACGCCCTGGCCCCATCCCGTCAGGATGCAGAAGGACAAGGTCAAGGCGATCCAACCTCCCTTCATGTTTGTGGGGCTTGGATCAACGCGTCGAGCGTTTCCAAGACAGGGGCCATCCAACGGTCGTCTTCGAAATTTCCCCATGCATGGGGTGAATCTAGAACCGTCTCCATGGCTTGCTGTTGGAGGCGTCCGCGTTGCAAGGCTTCGTGGTATGGGGTGTGGCTGAAGGTGACCAACGAATAGAGGGGCAACCAGGCCTTAGGATGCGCTTTTTGGAGCCGGGCCTCCAACTTCTTTTGGAGCAAGAACCGGGGGTCGCCCGTGAGGTCCCGCATTTCGATGTAATTCTGGAGTGCGAGTTCCATGATGCCGTCGCCTGCAGGTTTCCGAAGCCGGGTGTACTCCGACATGATGTCGCCCCATTTTTCGTGGACTTCCATCAATCCGTCGAGCACGGTGCAATCTTCCATGCCGCTGTTCATGCCTTGCCCGTAAAACGGCACAATCGCGTGCGAAGCGTCGCCCATGAGGGCCACTTGATCGCCGTCGTTCCAAGGGTTGCATCGGATCATCACCAACGACGACACAGGGTGGATTTTCCAATCTTCCGTGAGGTTGGGCAGCAAGGGCACCACGTCCGAGAAATGCGTATTGAAGAACTCTTGCACGCTGTCGTCGTCCGTCAAAGTGTCAAGCCCATCAGGTCCGTCATAAGGCCCAAACAACGTGCACGTGAACGTTTTATCTGGATTGGGCAGGGCCATCAACATGAAGTGGCCACGTGGCCAGATGTGCAACCCGTCGGCCTCCATTTGGAAGTCCCCATCGACACCTGGAAGCATGGGCACTTCCTTGTAGCCGTGGGGCAGGTAACGTTGCTCGAAATCGAAACGGTCGTTCCGTGCCATGCGGCCGCGTATGGCGCTGAATGCGCCGTCGGTCCCGAACATTCGTTCCACCTTCACGTCGAGGGGTGAATTGTGATGTTCCAAGTGCAGGGTCACACCGTCATCCCCGCGCGTGTAGCCGAGACTCTTGTGGTCAAACGCAAACCGAACGTTGGGCATGGCCTCGGCGCACTCCACAAGAATGCGGTTGAGTCCGGCGCGCGACACTGAGTAGATGCATTGCCCTTCCATGCCGTAGGGCTGGTAGGTGCGGGTGCCATCGACCGCGTGCATGCGTCGCCCGGTGATGGGCAAGGCAATCTCACGCACCGCGTCGGCCACACCGGCCAATTCCAGGGCTTTCCAGCCCCGGTCGCTCAAGGCCAAGTTGATGCTACGCCCCGCAGACAACTTGAGGTTGCGGGGGTCTGGCCGACGTTCATAGACGACCACCTCGTGGCCGCGGTTGCCCAACATGCGCGCCCACAAGCTGCCGACAAGTCCGGCACCGACCACGGCCATCTCAGCCACGGCCGGCTGTCGCTGCGGCCAATGCCTGGTCTAAGTCAGTGAGCAAATCCGTGGCGTCTTCAACCCCAACGCTTAGGCGAATCAACCCGTCCGTGACGCCAGTTTTTTCACGCACCTCTTTGGGGATGCTCGCGTGGGTCATCGTGGCGGGGTGGCCAATCAGGCTTTCCACGCCGCCCAAGGATTCGGCCAAGGTGAACAGCTTGGTGCTGGCCACCACTGCCTTGGCTGTCTCGAGGTTGTCGTCCGCCAGGGTGAACGCCACCATGCCTCCGAAGCCATGCATTTGTCGCGCCGCGACGTCGTGTCCAGGATGGTCTTCAAAACCCGGCCAATGCACCTTGGAAATGGCCGGGTGTTTGGCCAAATGCCGCGCCACGGCCTCGCCGTTTTCACAGTGTCGCTGCATGCGCAGGTGCAGGGTCTTGAGTCCGCGAAGGACCAAGAAGCAATCCATCGGTCCGGACACCGCACCACATGAGTTTTGGAGGGTGCCGATTTGTTCTGCCCAGGCATCGTCTGACGTCACCAAGCAGCCCATCACCACATCGGAGTGGCCGCCGAGGTATTTGGTCACGCTGTGCATCACCATGTCAGCCCCAAGGTTCAAGGGGTTCTGAAGCATGGGAGAGGCGAACGTGTTGTCCACCACCACACGTGCCTCAGTGCCTTTCACCAGGCTCGACACTGCGGAGATGTCCGTGATTTGCATCATGGGGTTGGTGGGTGTTTCAATCCACACCATGCGTGTGTGCTCGTTCAGGACGGCTTTCACGGCTTCGAGGTCGCTGAAATCGACGAAGTGGAAGGTGATGCCGTAATGGGCGAACACGGTGGTAAACAGGCGGTAGCTGCCTCCGTAGAGGTCGTTGGTGCTGATCACCTCGTCCCCGGGCTTCAGCGTCTTCAGCACGGTGTCCATTGCGGCCAGGCCTGAGGCGAATGAAAACCCGTGCTTGCCGTGCTCCAGGGCGGCGAAGGCGTTCTGCAACGCGGTGCGGGTTGGGTTGTGGGTGCGGGAATACTCGTAGCCTTTGTGGTTGCCTACGCCGTCCTGAACGTACGTGGACGTCATGTAAACGGGGGTCATGATGGCTCCGGTGGTGGGGTCCGGTTCCACGCCTGCGTGCACTGCGAGGGTGCCGCGTCCTGGGGTGTTGGGGATGTCGCTCATGGGTTTCGAAAGGTACGAGAGGGGACACCAGTTTGTTTCAACCAAACCGGCAAGGTTATGGCCCCCAACAGCACATACAGGTGGTACGTGAGCAATCTCCAGACCAACACAAGTGCCGTCCAGGCTGTCGGAGCCAGTACCAAGGGGAGCAAGCCCGTCAAAAACGTCGGCAAGGCCAATTCAGCCAGTCCGGCCGAGCCAGGGGTTGGGCTGACGAGCATCACCGTCCAAAGCGACAGCTGTCTTGCCCAGATGTCGAATTGCGACACTTCCATCCAATCCATGACCGGAGCCACAAACGCAAGCAACACCGCATTCAAGGTCAGGAACCGGGCCGTCCAGCTGAGTGCTGTGGCGCAGGCGGCGGCGCACCACGTGGTCCGCGACATGCTGCGCAAGCCTCTCGAGGCCACGTTCAAGTCGCCGGCGAACGATTTGGTCGCTTTCGCCCAACGCGACATCCAAGGGCGCGAGGACAGGTGGAGGAGGGCGCGGTGGGTTTGGTCAGGGGCCCAAAACAAGGCTGACGACAGGAGCACGGCAAGGCTGGCCATGAACGCCACCCCGCCGCCAAAAATAACGGGGATAGACCCCTCAATCCAGGACGCCGACGCCGGCAGGAACGCGTCCCAGCCCACGGCCACGGACACCATCAGAACGGCCGCCAAAAAGAACAGCTCGTCCAACAAGGCGGTGGCCATGACCGTGGCCAAGCTCCGCCCCCAGTTCAGTCCGTTTCGGTTCAGAATGAATGTGGCGACGGCGCTGCCCCCCACCACCGAAGGGGTGAGGGCGGAAGAGAGCTCCCAGAGCAAGATTCCAGACACCGTACGTCGCATGCCCATGAGTCCGTCGGACAACAAGTGAAGGCGCCACACGTAGCCCAAATCTCGGAGCACGGCAAGGACCATGGCGATGCCCAGCCATGAGCCGTTCCAAGGCAATTCGGCCAGGCCAGACCAATCTCCCGTTTGCGAAACCGTCCACCCGATCCACAAGGCCGTCAGGCCCACGGTCCATGAAATGAGTCGACGAATGCGCGCGGGTTGCAGCCAATTCTCGGCTTGACGATGCCTGGCGACGCGCGCGGCTTCGTCGTTGGACGGGGAGTGAAGGGGCGGCGTCGGGGCCATGTCAGAAAGGTACGTTCACGCTACCTTCGCTTGGATGATCCGGATTGGCAACGCCCTGCTTAGTGAAGATGTGTTTGAGGCCCATTTCGCGTGCGATTTGGCCGCGTGCAAAGGGGCGTGTTGTGTAAAGGGCGACAGCGGCGCCCCACTTACCCAATCCGAAGTGGGACAGTTGGAAGAAGCTTGGCCACATGTGGCACCCTTGTTGCCGGAGGCGGGACGGAAGGCCGTGGAGGAACAAGGCATGGCGGTGAGGGACGCGGACGGCGATTTGGTCACCCCCTTGGTGGGAGGCAAAGAGTGCGCATTCACGGTGTTCGACGGCGACGGCACGGCCAAATGCGGGCTGGAACGCGCCTATTTCGAGGGGAAGACCCAGTGGCGTAAGCCCATCAGTTGCCACCTCTATCCCATTCGCGTCAAGGAACTGCTCGACTTCACCGCCCTCAACTACCACCAGTGGGACATCTGCGAGGCGGCGCGTCTTTGCGGCAAGGCGGAGAAAATCACTGTGCTGGACTTTTGCCAAGACGCGCTTGTGAGACGGTTTGGGGAGGCGTGGTATGAGGAAGCACAACAAGCTCAAACCTTATGGCGGCAACCCCAGTCCTGATGCGGAGGCTTACGTGCTGCGCATGGTTCGTTTTGTCGGCGGGCGTCGCATTCAGCCAGGGTTGGCATTTGGACCACCATGCGGCTGTGGTGGGAGGCGACGGAGAGCGGGTGTATTTGACCACCCTTGATGGCACCCTGGATTGGACAGCGTCTTTGGCCGAATCCTGGACCTTGCACTCTGCCCCTCAGCTAGGCGGACCACTTCGGCTTGAGCGGCTCGTCCCGTTTCGTGCGCCGTCGTGGTCGTCTCTCGGTCATCTCCAGCATGTGGCCATGCATCCAGATCGACCTGTGGCCGTGATGGCCGCGGTCCGTAAAGGGGCTGACCATCTGGATTTGTTCTTGTCTTACCGCGGAGAAGATGATGCGTGGTCCACGCCCATGCCCTTGGATGGGCTGAACACCATCCACGACGAGGTTTTTCCGGGATGGTTGGGGGCCGACTTGGTCTACGCCAGTCGAGTGGAAGGCCGTTTTCACCTGCACCGTGCTTTGGCGGCCAAACAATGGCTTCGAGCCGACCGCATGGATCTGGACGGGCTGCCTTACGTTCACGCGGTGGGGTTGCATGAGGCTGGACCCAACCTGCGTTGGGGGACGGTGCAGCAAGAGGATGAAGCGACGCTGAAGGTGGTGCCGTGGACGGGGTACAACAGGGTGAAGAGCCTCGCAACTGGCTGGACGTTGTGCTTGGAAGATCCGCAGTGCGAGGATGCTGCCTTGGAGATTAGGACGTCGAAAGGAGTGCTGGCGGCCCAAAGCGACAGGCCTTGCCTTGCCTTGGATGGACTGCACATGGAAGACGTGTGGAAGGTGGGCCTGGCAGGCTGCCTCGTCGCGACGGCCACCTTCACGGCTGTGCTGCGCGACCCTTCCGGAGCTGAAGTGCGTCGTTATGGGTTGTCGGCAGAAGGCGGCTGGACGTTCACCATGCTCCCCCTGGACTTGCTCGCAGGCTTGTTGGGATCTCGCGCGGAAGACGGTTCCGCCTGGCCGGCGTCCACGGCCATGTGGGTTCAGTTTGACCATGGAGTGTCCAATTTGAACCCAGAAGCTTTGGAAGCTCTGGAGGTTTGGGTGAATGCGCTTGGCGACTTGGAGGGTCCAGGGTCGGGCCGTTGGCGTGTCACGGGGCACACCGACAAGTCGGGTTCCCCCGCGACCAACGAAGCCCTGAGTCTCGAAAGGGCGGAAGTCGTGGCCACGTGGTTGCAAGCGCGCTTGAACTTGGGTCCCACGTTGGTGGAGTTGGAGTGGCTGGGCAGCAAACAGCCTTGTTGCGAGAGTGACGGCCTAAACCGGAGGGTGGAGGTCATTTGGGTCCCTTCCCTGCAGTAATTTCGTGACATGTTGATCAATGTGATGCGCGCCAAGCTGCACAGGCTGACTGTGACCCAAGCGGATTTGAACTACATCGGGAGCATTTCGCTGGATCCTGATTTGATTGAGGCGGCCGGCCTTGTGGAAGGAGAGAAAGTCCAAATCGTCAACATCAACAACGGAGAACGCATTGAG
>MDSV01069216.1_pt1 | contig 13726 bp, 15 predicted proteins | sample 810851 | NCBI WGS metagenome assembly MDSV01 (sample SAMN05326640, study PRJNA326480) | marine metagenome | isolation source: seawater | place: Atlantic Ocean: North East | collected 2012 | reverse complement strand
GCTCAGGGAAAAAATGTAATGATGAAGGGTGTGAAATTTGAAAAAAGATTTTTTTTATTGGATTATTTGGTTTCTTATAATAATTATTTGGAATTACGGTGTTCCAGAAGCAACTCCATTTCAAGATGTAGCAGTGGCTGTTATACTATCGATAATATTTATCTTAATTAAAAAGATTAAAATTTAAAATGGAAAAATTACTTATACTATCAAACGAAAAAGCCTCAAAAAATAATTTAAATGAGTATCATTGTATTAATTTAGATTTAAAAATTTTACCTGATGAGCTAAACAAGCATTATGAAGTCGAATGTATTTTTAGAAAATCGAATAAACAAGAAAATAATAAATTTGAATTAAGTAAAATAAAACTAGGTTCTAATATTTTTGAGTTTTTATTTCTCTTATTTAAGTCATTTTATCAAAAGAATACGAGATATTTAATTGTTACAATTACGCCTTATACTTTTTTAGGATTCTTACTAATGAAGATTTTTAGAAAAAAAAATATCTTTGTTTATCTTATGAGTAGTGGTCATGAGGAATATAGATTTATCTTAGGAGGGTGGAGTGTTTGGATTTATCATTTCATGTTTAAACTAATGACTAGTTATTCAAAAGTTATTGTTTGTCATGAAAGGCTTTACGATAAAAATAAATCTTTTATTGTCGCCCCTTCACGTTTAGGAAATGTGTGGCTGGATAACACCGTTTCTCCAAAATTAGATATGCCTAGACTTCTTTATGTAGGAAGATTTAATCCAGAAAAAGGTATTGAAAATTTTATTAACTTTTTTAGAGATTTTGAGATAAATTGTGAACTTACGATTGTAGGGGAAGGAGCTAAACAAAATTATGCGGATAAGAATATTAACTTTTTAGGCTATGTACAAAATGAAAAAAAATTAATTAATATCTATGATGAAAATAATATTTCGATTCTCCCTTCTTTTACAGAGGCTCACCCTTATGTCTTGGAAGAGTCTCTTGCTAGAAAAAGGCCAATAATTATTTTTGAGGATATTGAGTATGTTAAAAAAAATAAACTTGGAGTATTTATGTGTAAAAGAGAAAAAAATTCTATTTTAAATGTGATTAATTATATTATGAAAAATTATCAAACCATTCAAAAAGAGATGAATACCAACAAATTACCGACTAAAGATGAAATGATAAAAAAATTTATTGAAATAATAAATTAATGTTTTGCTAATATGACACATGTTGAATAATTTTAATTCATATGATATTAGCCTGATATGAGCAGAGTATTACTTGTAAATCCCCCGTTCTACCGTTTGCTAGGATCTCATTATAATGCAAATTCTTTAGGTATTGCATATATCGCTTCTTATCTTAGTAAAAGAGGCCATGAAGCTTGGTTATATAATGCAGATTATGTAAGTGACTATAGTTACATAAAACTCAAAAAGATTTTCTCCAATTTTAGTAGTTATAAAGATTACTTTAACGATACCGAAAATGAAATTTGGCATGAAGTTAAAAATAAAATTATTGAGTTCAAACCGGATTGGGTAGGTTATACTTCATATACAGCGAACATCAGCGCGATAAAAATAATTTCTGAAAAAGTAAAAAAAGAAAATCCTAATATCAAACAAGTTGTAGGTGGTGTACACGCCACATTAGACACTGATATATTAAAAACACTCACTTCAGTAGATTATTCCGTTCAAAGAGAAGGAGAGGAAGCTTTCCTACAATTAGTTGAGGGAAAAAATCCAAGGCATATCATTGGGGTGGTATCTAGAGATAACGGAAAATTATTTAAAACAGGTATAGCTCCTGTGATAAAAGATATTGATAACTTACCAATGCCTCAGAGAGACAAATTTTGGGGCATACCAGAGTCTCAGTGGAAAACTGTTGACGTGTCTTATGTAAACACTATTCGAGGATGCCCATATAAGTGTACATACTGTGCTTCACCTTTTCATTGGGATAGAAAAACAACAAGATTAAGATCTCCAGAGTCAGTCATCGAAGAAATGCACTTACTTAAAAATAATTTTTATGTTCCAACAAATTTTGACTATGCTGCTTCTGCTAATATCGATGAAAAAGATCAATTAAAAATAGAAGATAACACAATAGTTTATTTTGTAGATGATGTTTTTACTGTACATAAAAAAAGAGTAAAAAAATTATTGAGAATGATGATCAAAGAAAATTTAAAAATGAGATGGAAATGTGAAGCTAGAGCGGACCACCTTGATGATGAAATTTGTGAGTTGATGGCTGAGGCTGGTTGTGAAAGAGTTAAGATTGGGTTCGAGTCAGGTAGTGATAGAATTTTGTCAGAGGTAAAGAAATTAGAAACAAGAGAAGAAATGTTAGAAGGCGCAAACATGCTTAAAAAAGCAGGAGTACCTTTCTCCGCCTATTTCATGGCAGGCTTTCCTGGTGAAACGGATGAAGACTTGAAACAAACAATTGATTTTGCAAAAAAAGTTGATGCCGACTATTATTCTCTGTCAGTTTTGGCTCCATATTACGGCACAGAACTTTATGATCAACTTATGAAAAATGGACACGAACTAGACAAACAACCTTGGGAATATTTCTTTCATCAATCACCAAAACCGATGGTAAACGACAAACTTTCAATGAAAGTTTTGCAGGAGTATCTAGCGTTAGCAGAGCTGAATAAAAAAACAAAGAAAAAAAGAGGCTATATTTAAATTTACCATCTTAAATAATGGCAAAAAAAATTTTAATTACAGGGGGCAGCGGTTTTATTGGAAGCCACCTCGTTGATCTTTTATTAAAACAAAAATATAAAATTACTGTTTTAGACTTGGTAAAACCAAAAAAAAAAAATATAATTTTTATTAAGGGAACAGCCTTAAACTACCAGTTAATTAAAAAAATAACAAAAAATATTGATTACGTTTTTCATCTTTCAGGCGTCTCTGATATAAATAAAGTAAAAAAAATCCCTGCTTTAACTATTGAAAATAATATTTTATCCAGCACATATTTACTTGATGCTTGTAGAGTTAATTCTGTTAAAAGAATATTTTTTGCTAGTAGTATATATGCTCACGGAGTCTCAGGTAATTTATATACTACATCTAAAATTGCTACTGAGAAGATTATTGAAAATTACAACTTATTATTTGGACTTAAATATACAATATTGAGATATGCGACTGCTTATGGAGAAAATAATAGAGGTGTAGACGTAGTATCTATTTTTACAAAAAAAGCTTTAACAAACTCAAACATTTATATTCACGGCAATGGCAAACAAACCAGAGACTTTATTCATGCAAAGGATATCGCGGCAGGTTCGGTCAAGTCTATAGGTAAAAAGTATGAAAATAAAGTATTAACTGTTGGGACAAATCGAAGAATTTCTATTTCAAAACTTGCAAATATAATTTTAAATATCACAAATTCTGATTCAAAGATTTTTATTAGGAAAAAGGCAAAAAGATTTGATGATTTTGACTTAGATAAAATTAAAAAGATTAAAAACAACAAATTTTTAAAATTAAAAACTTTTATGCGTTTGGAAGATGGGATAAAATATTATTTAGTCAAACAAACAAAAAAAAGAAAAAAATAGTTATGAAGTGGAAGATTCCATACATTGATTTTGGAAGGCAATATAATTATCAAAAACCTTTACACTTGAAAAATTTCAACTCTATTATGACGAGTGGTGATTTTGTATTAAGGTCAGAAGTAGAAAAGTTTGAAAAAAACGTTTCTCAGATACTTAATGTAAAATATGTTGTTTCAGTCAACAGCTGTACGGATGCTATTCTTTTATCTTTAGGAAGTTTAAATTTAAAAAGAGGCTCCGAGGTAATCTCAGTTGCCCACACCTATGTAGCTACTTTGTCAGCAATTAAACATGTGGGTTTAAAACCTATTATGGCTGATATTTCTGATGATTTTAATATTAATCCAAATAAAATTGAAAAACTAATAACTAAAAAAACTAAAGCTATCTTGCCAGTTCATCTATATGGACATTCATGCCAAATGGATAAAATATTAAAAATTGCCAATAAATATAATCTTACAATTATTGAAGACTGTGCGCAGTCTTTCGGAGCAAAATTTAAAAAAAAACATGTCGGCACTTTTGGTAAAGTTGGATGTTTTTCAGTTCATCCACTTAAATCTTTAGGTGCAGCTGGAGACGGTGGTTTTATTGTTACTAATGATAAAAAACTATATGAAAAACTCATACGTTATAGAAATCATGGTCAAGGAAGAAGAAAAAATGGAAAGTATTTAAAATCCAGATATGATATTGATTTTTTTGGATTTTGTAGCAGATTAGATAACTTACAAGCATCTATAGTAAATACAAAACTAAAAATTTTACCTAAAAATATTAAAAGAAGAAATTTAATTGCAAAAAAATATAATCAAAAGCTTAGAGATCTGCCTTTAGTATTACCAGCATTACATAAATCACAGAATTACAGTGATGTTTTCAATTCTTATGTAATAAGAACAAAACGTCAATTTCAGCTTTTTAAATATCTTAGAAACAAAGGTATCGAAGTCCTGATAAACTGGCCCAAACCTTTGTATAAACATAAGGGATTAAAACTAAGTACAAAGCCTTTAAAAAATACTGAAAAAATTTGTAAAGAGATTATTTCTTTACCAATTTTCCCTGAAATGAAAAATTCTGAAATGAATTATATAACCGATTGTATAAAAAAGTTCTTTAAATCCAATTAAGTTTGTTTAGCCAAACTGCTTTCGTTTGCTCCTTTACCATATTTGTATTCAAATCTTTTTGGATCTTTATGTTTAAGTATCAAATTTGCTTTTATATTTGTTTCATTTACAAACTTTTCAAATTCATTTGGGCTTGAAAAACCATTTACTTTAATCAGCGAGGATCTAAATAACATATCGTTGTAAGATCTCCCCGGCCAAAATAAATTATTTTTTATCACTTTTCTATAAATTGGAGTACCTGGTAAAGGATTCAAAATTGAAAATGAAAAACTATCAGCCCCGCAATTCATCGCAAAATCTACAGTCTGTTGTATTTCTTCGTAAGTTTCTCCAGGATATCCAATAATCCAATAAGTATGAACTAGCATTCCTGCCTTTTTAGCATTCTCAATTGACGGTAAAATAGTTTCAACTGGAAGTCTTTTATTTATTAAATTATCTAAAACTCTTTGAACGGCACTTTCACAAGCTAGGGTTATTTGGTAGCAGCCTGAATTCGCCATAGTTTTATACATCTCTAACTGATTTTTAAGATGATAATTTACTTTTGTTCCATTAGGAGTACACCAGGGAAGACCTAGTTTTTCTAACTCATTGCATAGTGCAAAAAGTTTTTTCTTATCAACGGTTATTGTATCATCATCGAATTGTATCTCACCTATTTTAAAGTCTCTACAGTCATTCCCTATTTCATTCATTATATGTTCAGTAGATCGCCATCTCATTTTTTGCCCCCACATTTCTGGTGTTGTGCAAAAAGTACATTTTTCTGGGCATCCTCTAGAACACATAACACTAAGAACTCTTTTTGATCTGGATTTTGGTGAATGAAATGCACCAATTTTAAAATAACCTTCCATATTCACCATGTATCTGGCAGGCCGAGGCAATACATTTAAATCATGAATTCTAGTAGCTGGATTAATGATGTATTTTTTTTCACTTGTTTTTTTTACTAATCCAGGAATTTTACTTATATCTTCTTTATTTATAATACGATTTACAAGATCTCTCATAGAAAATTCACCTTCACCTGTCATTCCCATATCTATGTTTTCATTTTCAAGATCAACTAGGTAATCAGGTAAGTTTGAATTTTTATCAGCATTTGCCCACTTATAATCTATAACAGCATTAGAAATATGATTTCCACCTAAAATAACTTTAATTTGTTTATTAACTTTTTTTGCAATGCCAGCGATGTTGTGAGCTGAGTCTAACAAGTTTGCAAACAAAACAGAAATTGCGATAACATCAGGAGCAAAATTTGAAATTACTTTCGATATTTCATCATCCGACTGACCAATTGAAACTACATTGTTAACTGGATCCAAAGTTTTTCTATTTTCCCACCCTTCAAGTGCAGGATCATGAATTTTAACAGTATGTCCATCGTCTTTTAAAACTTGAGCTATTAACATCAACCCAAGCGATGGCTGTATACGATTAACACCATCACCTATACCTTTAAGATTTGGCGTAATTAATAATACTCTGCCTTTTTTCATATTATTTGATTTATATAGCATTAATCTGGTTAATTAAAACCTTTATTTTTAATTAGCGTCAAATAACAATGAGAATTGATTTAATTCAATTTAGAATTAATTCTATCGGCAAAAGATTTGAAGTAAACAAGGTAAAAACCGCCAGAAAATAAAGTTATAGTTTTTAAAAAAATTAGATAATAAATAAAATTGGTTAAATAAATTTGTCCATAAAAAACCTCAATTAAAATTACAACACAAATTGAGTCAGTAACAATTGCACGATCATATAGCAACCCTTGAAAAAAATTTTTTAAATGAATTAGATTTTTTGAAACACCAAACCCATTTGAAACAAACTTATTTTTTTTCGTTTTTTTTGTAATTTTTTTATTTTTTTTATAAAAATTATACATTAAGTAATGATACGTGTAATTTTTTATATCTAATGCTTTTATTAAGATAAGTAGAATAACTAGATATATAAAATGTATTTCTTGAGTGGCATTAAACAAGTACACTCCTAACCCTACGGGGAAACTAAAAGATGAAACGTAACCAGCCCAATCATCTAACATTCCACCTAATGTTGATAAACAATTTTTTACTCTTGCTAAGAGACCATCAATCCAATCAAAGAGACCATAAGTAAAAAAAATTATCACTCCAGCAATTATCAAATTTTGTTCACCTGAGCTTAGAAACACCCCTCCTAATATTGATGTTAAGACTAAAAGTATTGTTATGAAATTTGGCTTTATAGAAGTATATTGTAAAATACTTACCAACATCGCAGACAACTCTATAAAAAACCTTGCCTTAAGACAGTGATAAGGAGAAAAAATCCAATCATCAAGATCGGCATCTATTTCTTTATGTTTTTTTCTTTGGGTTTTATAATGTAATTTTCTTATACTAAGATATTTCATTTATTTAATTATATATGATGGCCTGATAAAAAGTTCTGAGTATTTTACCTTTTTCTTTTTCTTTTTTAAAAATTTATCAATAGCATCAGTTTCACCTTTATAAAATATTCTATTCTTTTTTGTTCCTATATCTCCTTTATAATTATCAAAAATTATAACCCCGCCTTTTACTACTCTATCGTAGAAGTTTTCCAATACACACCTTGTAGACTCTACAAAATCAATATCAACATTAAGTAAACAAATTTTTAGGTTTTTATTTTTTTTCGCATAATTAGGCACTGTGTCTAAAACATTTCCTTTTATTAATTCAAAGTTCTTTATTTTTTTTTTTTAAAAACTGTTTTTAATTGTTTTACAGAAATCGAACTTGATCCTGCGCCTTTAATAAATGCTTTTCTGATATTCATCTCGTTTTTAAATTTTGTTTTAGGGTAGAAAGCACTAAAATGGTCAAAACCAATTAATTTTGAATTTTTTTTGTTAAATAAATTTCTTAATTCAGCAAATCTAACAAAAGATGTTCCTTTGAAAACTCCGCATTCAACTATTGAACCTTTAAGGTTTTTAATAAGTTTGAAAGCCTCGTAATGAATCAAAAACTTTGCCAATCTATCTTCAGTCATCTGTAAATTAAAGTGAGTTTCTGAGTCGTATTTGGATTGATAAGTAAAAGGAGGTAATTTTATCATTTTAAATCTTATGTTTTCTTATGAGTTTCAATGCTTTAGAAATATCTTTTTTGTCATCTATCTCTATCCATTTTTGGCTCTTAGTAAAGAAGTAATTTAATTTATTTTTTTGTAAAAAATAATTTAGTCCTTTTTCCCAATTTAAGTTTAAATTTCCTCTAATGGAGAGAAAAATTTTAAGAGATTTTTTAAGTTTTTTTACGTGGTTATTTGATAGCTTTATAATTCCAATCGCCTCACCTAAAAACTTTAAATTTTGAAATTTTTTTTGAAAAATACTCTCTTTATCAATAATTTTTTTAAGATTTCCCTTTTTATCCAGTAAAACTTTTGCACATTCTATGTCACTTGATTTGCCTGGGCCAATTAAAATTGAATTAGGTTGAGAGTTTTTTAAAAAAGAAATTAATATTTTTTTATCGTAAATTAGATCTCCATCAAAAATAATTACTGGCCCTTTAATTTTATTTAAACCCAATAACAAAGAATAACTATTACCCCAGGTGTGATATTGCTTGTTAAAAGATTTTATTATTTTAAAATCATTGTTAAATATTTTAAGTTCATTTTCTATAATTTTACTTTTATAGCCAAGAACGACATGGATTTTTTTTAAACCAATTTTTTTCCAAAGAGATAAATTTTTATATAAGATCGATTGATTATTAAATTCAATTAAACATTTAGGTTTTTTTGTAACATTCGAAATTCTTTTACCAGAACCAGCGATTAAAAGTATTACATTTAAGTTCTTTATGCTTTGATCCACGTTCGAACCATAGTTCTTTTTAAAGGTAATTTTGAAGCGTTATTTTCTAGCACTGATTTTGATTTGTAATAGTCTGAGAAGCAAGTTCGTCCGTGTAAAACTTGAGAATCTAAAGCTAAAACTAAATCTCCCGATTTCATGTGACATCTGTATTGATTTTCTGACGAGTCAAGCAATGCATCTAAAACATCTAAAGCATAAAGTTGTTTATTTGATAATGGCTTTCTCTTTTTTATATGAGCAGACTCTAAATAAGGTCTTAGATATCTAAACTCGGGTTCACCATTTTTATTAATTTTTAGAATAGGAGCGGTATAAAAAGCTTTCGCCACACCTCTTTTTTCCCAAATAAATTTTTTTTGTAATATTTTGTTTGCTTGTTTAAAATTTTTTCTTAGTTTTTCATAAACATTTTTAGCACTGACCAAAATCGTCTCACCTCCTACTTGACCTTCTGCTAAACAGCTTAATATCATATACTTCCATCTTGAACTTACATTAACGTTGTCAGTGTGAATACTTCCTCCCTCTCTAGTCTGATGATACCTAGCACCTTTGTTTATAGATAAATTTCTACCGCGGTCATAAACAACCACATTTTTTTCCCTTCTTTATTTTGAACAACTAAATCACCAAGAAAACCTGAAGCAATTTCGGTAATATTTTTCATTAGCACATGTTTAATTTTGTACTTGTTGTTCGAATTGAAAGAGACAATTAAAACTTTTTTGCTATTATTTTTAAGTTTCCTTTCACAACTATTGATAAATTTTTTAAAGTTTTTAAGATTTGATAGATGTTTTTTTTGCTCATCTGGACTATAATTTTTTTGAATTAAGACTAATGATTTCAATAAGGAATTACTAACATTAACCTTTCCGACAAAGTTCTTTAAATTAGAATTTTTTTTCATTTTTTCAAATAAGAGAGGTTTTTAGCATATTTTCGTAATTATTAAATAGATTAAAATTTACAAATTTATTTGCCACACTTAAAGATTTTATTTTTAATTTTGTACTAATATGATATAACACCATTAATACTGAAAAGCATGGTGGGAAATCAGTGTGAAATTCATTGGCTGTCCCTGCAACCGTAAAGTCGGAGCGCCACCCAGTATAGACCCCTGTCGAATGATGGCCAGGAAAAGCCTAATTCTGCAACACTTAACAGTGGCACGAGGAAACAGTGTACACATGTTAAAAAAGATATTTTTAAGTTATATAATAATATTTGGAGTGATCTCTGATGCCTTTAGCGAGGATATCCCTATAATTGTAATAGCTCCCAGTAAAAAACCACAATCAATTTCTACAGTAGGTACTTCAGTAACTGTTTATACCGAGGAAGATATTCAAAATTCATCAGAGTCATTTTTACACAACATACTGAATTACGGCTCACCAGGATTGAGTTCTTACCAAAGCGGAGGAGCTGGCACTACTTCAAATATCCAGTTGAGAGGATTACCCGGAAGATATGCAACAATTTATATTGATGGAGTTAAAATGTCAGATCCTTCAAATGTAAGCAATGACTATTATTTCGATGATTTACTTAAGAGTTCTATTTCTAGAATTGAAATTTTAAGAGGGAATCAAAGTTCAATTTATGGAAGTGGGGCAATGGGAGGAACAATAAATATTACAACAAAAAAAGGAAAAAAAGGTTTTCAAAAAAATTTTAACGCTTTAACTGGTTCTAATGAAACAATAAACTTGTCTGGGTCAATTTCTGGTGCAGATGAAACAAAAGATTTCTGGTTAGGCTATGAAAGATTTCATACTTCTGGTGAAAGTGCGATGACAGACAATGAAGAAAGCGATGCGTATACGAACAATTCTTTAGTGGGTAATTTTGGTTATAAGATTAACGATGAAATTAAATTTCAGGCAAGTTCAAGGGTAATTCACTCATTTTTAAACTTTGACGCTGTCGACTCATCAACTAATCCAAATAATGATGATAACAATCAAAATTGGAATACTGAATTGTTTAGTTCAGTAGGTCTTGTTCATAAACCACTAGATAATTTTACTCAATCTTTAAAACTAGCAAAAAGCAACCATCACAGAACTTATGACCAGAGAAAAGCTTTTAGTTCATCTAAAGCTGAGTCCGAATATTATGGATTTAGGGACGCTATTAATTATAGCGGAACTTACAATCACAATTTAGATCATAGTATTACTTTTGGTTTTGAGTATGAAAACGATGAAATGAAATATGAAAAAACTTTATATAGAGGCGATGATGTTTATTCTTATTACTTTGATGTTCAAAATCGTTTAACAGAAAACCTATATACAACATTTGGAATGAGATTTGATGAACACTCAGCAGCAGGAAATGAAGATAGTCACAGAGTTTCTTTTGCTTACTTGACTGATGATAAAAAAACAAAAATTAAAGGATCTTACGGAACAAGTTATAGATTTCCGTCTTTATATGAAAATTATAAAAGTTGGAGCGAAGCACACATTAAGGGCAAAATGACAGCTGAAACTGGTAAAAGTCATGATATTGGGATTGAGAGATCATTTTTTAATAACAAATTTAATTTAGACTTAACGTATTTTAACCACAAATATTATGATACGTTGGATGGTTGGAAAGATACTGTAGGAGATTTTAATACATATTATCATAACCAAAACGGATTAGTAAAATCAGAAGGTCTAGAGCTTGGATCAAAATGGAAATTTTCGGACAAATTAAATTTTGATTTGAATTATACTTTACAAAGAACATATGATGGTGCCGATATGGACGACGCTCTTAATAATGACGGCAATTCTGGAGGTACAGGAGGTGGAGCTTTCGTTGATAGTAGGATGGCTAGAGTTCCAAGACATGCATTAGGATTAAACACCTATTATAGTATACCTCAAAAAAACCTATCCATTAATTTACAAACTATTTATGCGGGCAATTCTAGAGATTATGGAAATTTTAATTCACCAAAACATGGTACTAATTATTTAGATGCTCAACTGGACGCATACTTTGTTAATCATATAGATTTTATGTACAATTATATTCCGGGTTATGACGTATTTTTCAAAATAGTGAATTTGACAGATGAGAATTACCAAACCGCGTTAGATTATTCACAGCCTAGCAGGTCATTTAATTTTGGTATTAGGAGATCTTTCGACAAATATTAGTTGCGAATATATTATGATAACTATAATGTAATTGAATGAAAATGTTTATTCATTTTATTGGAATACTACTAATTTTAAGCGCTAGCAGATTCATTCCGCATCCTCCAAATTTTACAAGTTTACTCGCTATTAGTTTCTATATTCCTTTTTTTATGGGAAGAAATTATATACCTGCAATATTAATAAGCTTTGTGATTACAGATTTAATAATCGGTTACCATAATACTACTCATTGGACTTGGGGATCAGTATTATTGATCGGATTAATAGCAAAGTATTTCCCAAACAAACTTTCTACAAGAATAATTGGCGCAATGAGTGGGGCAATAATTTTTTTCATTATTACAAATTTTGGAGTATGGACAACTGGTATGTACGGTTTAACAATTTCGGGATTAAAAGCCTCCTATATTTTAGCTATACCGTTTCTTACGTATAGCTTAATTTCGACTTTATTATTTTCTGTAATAATTGAGACAGGATATAAAATTTTATACACCAAGTTAAACTTAAAAAAACTCTAATTCTAACTCGAATATTTCTCGTAAAAATAGAATTTTTTAAAGACACTTGCATATTCAATTTCAACAAAGTAAAAAGTAAGAATAAAAATGTCGAGGCTATTATGGGAATTCATTACGATTACAAATCCACACGTGGCGATAAAGCTATGAAAAAAGAAGCCAAGAGAAAAGCTAGATTAGAGCAAAGGAGAGCAAAAAGATCATCTAGCAACCCACAGATAAAAAAAGAAAATGAAATGCACGATATTGATAAGCCTATTACATTAGAGGATTTAACCAATCCTGATAAAAAATAATTATATATTTTTATAAGTTAATTTATACTACTTAAGCATATAATGAGTAAAAAAAAGTTTTTCGAAAAAAAAAGAGAATTAGCATTGAAAAAAAATTTAAAAAAAAGAAAAAAATTTAATACAAAATCGAAGATTAGATAATGGCTGTTCTTTCAGATAAATGGATAAAAAAAATGGCTAAGTCAAAAAAAATGATTAGCCCTTTTGTAGACAAACAAATAAGAAAGGGCAAAATTTCTTTTGGACTATCTTCTTATGGTTATGATGCAAGAGTTTCAAATGAGTTTAAAATTTTTACTAATGTTAATTCAGGGGTTGTAGACCCAAAAGTTTTTAAAAAAGAAAGTTTTGTCACAAAAAGAGGCAAAGAATGTATCATACCTCCCAATTCTTTTGCTTTAGCGAGTACTATCGAATATTTTAAAATTCCTGAAAATGTTTTAGTCATATGTCTAGGAAAATCTACTTACGCTAGATGTGGAATAATAGTTAACGTTACACCTTTAGAACCTGGATGGGAAGGACATGTAACATTGGAATTTTCAAATACCACACCACTCCCGGCTAAAATTTATGCAAATGAAGGAGTTGCACAATTTGTGTTTATTAAAGGAAATGAAAAACCTGAGGTGACTTACGCAAATCGTAAAGGAAAATACATGCGCCAAAAGGGAGTTACTTTACCTAAAATCTAAATATATTAATGCAAAAACTTTTGATTAAAGGAAAAAGAAATTTATCTGGCAACATAACTATTTCAGGATCTAAAAATGCAACGCTACCAATTTTAGCTGCTTCAATTCTTTCACCAGAGACAAAATTAAGTAATATTCCATTTGTAAAAGATATATACACAATGATTGATTTACTTAAATTCATTGGTTTAAAAATTGATATATCAAAAAAAAAAAATTTAATTAAAATTTCAAAAAAAAAAATAATTAATACATCAGCTCCGTACAAGCTTGTAAGAACCATGCGAGCTGGCATCTTAGTTTTGGGGCCTTTATTAGCTAAATATAAAAAAGCAAAGATTTCTTTACCAGGAGGATGCGCTATAGGTACTAGGCCTGTAGATTTACATTTATTTGCATTAAAAAAATTAGGAGCAAAAATCAGAATTAAAAATGG
>MDSV01231163.1_pt1 | contig 13727 bp, 11 predicted proteins | sample 810851 | NCBI WGS metagenome assembly MDSV01 (sample SAMN05326640, study PRJNA326480) | marine metagenome | isolation source: seawater | place: Atlantic Ocean: North East | collected 2012 | reverse complement strand
TGTTTAAATAAATATATTTATTATTAATAAATGGATAACTTATTAATAATAATATTATGCGTCATATTTTTTGTATTAATGATAGTGAATCAATATTTATATAGGGAATATTATGAAAATTATTTATTTCCAATAAAAGGTTTATACAAAGAATGTAAAGATCAAAATAAAGATTATAAAGCAGCTAGTCTTCCGATGTCATGTGTAATTGATGGTAAATTAAAACAATTTACTAATTGTAAGTGTGTTGGTAAAGATGGATTATGTAAAACATGCTATCCTCAGATTAAAAAAAATAATAATAGATCATCAGTTTATAATCCAAATGAATTTATGGATAAAAAAGAAGATCTTAGTAAAAGAATAAATGAATATGTAAATAATACAAAAAAATAATTATGCTTTTAAATTTTTAAAATATCCTATATCCTCAACTAAATAATTATGTACTTTGTCTAAAGTTTTTAAGACTTTTTTTTTTTCTTTATTATTTTCGTCAATTTTATGAAAATTTTTAAATTGAATTTTTAACCAATCTATCCAATAATGGTATTCTTGTTTTACATTATGGGTTCCACTTTTTCTTTTTAAAAGCTCATTACATCTATTTAATACATGAATAATTACTGCTGTTGGGGCTTTTTTATCTTTCATAATTAAATAAAATAAATATTTTAATTTTGTAAAGTAATATCTAAATTTTCAATAATTTTTTCTTTTAATAAAACAGTAATATTTTTTTTTCTTTTTTCTTCATCTTTATTAATTTTTTCTATTTTTAATATATTTTCTAAATCATTATAATTAATTTTATAATAGTTCATATATTGAATTAAATTTTTTGTATTTAAATTATCAAAATTTTGTTCAATAATCAATTGTCGAAATTCATTAAAATATGTAAATAACAATTCACATTCTAAAATTACATTATTAACATTAGTATATCTTTTATTTAAACTATATTTAGCATTAGAAATAAGTTTTTTATTTACTAACATTTGTGATGCTTTATTATGGATATTTGTAAATTCAATTGGTATCTCTTTATTCGTCTTAATCTTATAATTATGTAAATAAAAATTAGGATAATAAATACCAAATAATCTTAAGGAATTATCAATATCACTCCAATCACTTGATTCATATATTAGATTATTAGTTTTATCAAAATTTGATAAACAATTAAGATAAAAACTATAAATTTTAAATTTAATATTATTATCTAAATTAGTATTTATTAAAAAATTTATTAAATTTTGATATATTGTATAAGGTAAATGATAAGGTTCTAAATAAAAAAGTAAATCTAGTTTTTGAATATCTAATTTTTCCTTAAAAAATAACTTTACAGCATCAATTAATTGAATATCATTTTTAGTATTATCATTTAAATTTTTAATTTTTTGAAAATCTTCCAATGAAATATTATTTTGATTACACATATGTAAATTTTCTATAGAAACAACAAATTTTCTAATATCATTACCACATTCTTTACATGTATTTTTTAATATATTGGCTTTAATTGTAGATAAAGAAAACTTTTTCTTAATTTTATCATAAAAATCTTTATATATTTCATATTTTATATCTTTTAAATATAAAACTTGTGAAAAATTTTTCAATTCGTTAATCTTTTTATCATTATTATCAGTATAAGTACATATTATTGGATTTTCAATATATATAAATTTATTCATATCAATTTTAAATTTATCATTCTTTTTTAATTTACTTTTTGAGGATTTTTTCATTTCTAGTTCATGTTTTTTTTTATTTTTTTCATATTTAGTATTATCTTTTAATATTTGAATAAACTCGCTTAATCCACCTTTATCAGTATTTTGACATAATGTTTCAATCTCATCTAAAATTAAACCTATAGGTCTTTTTTTTTCATAAAACATGTCTAAAACATTATTAAATCCTAAAGTCTTATGTAGGAAACTACCTATTTTTTTTTGACTTCTTATATCAGAAGAATTTAATTCAACTATTTGATATTCAAATTTTTTTAATAACAACTGTGCTAAGCAAGTTTTTCCTGATCCAGTATCACCAATTATTAATAATACTTTTTTAGTTCTATCTACATTATTTTTGAAATCACTAATCCATTTTGTAATTATACTTAATTGATCTTTATAAAATATTATGTCATCAAAATGATCTGGATATACTTTTTTAAACAAATCCATAATATTTTAATAAAAAAAAGATTTTAAATCATTATTTTATTTAAATTTAATTTTTTATACTAGAGTCAGATGGATTTGCCATTGAACACCATTTATTAACACCTTGCCATATCCCTTCTACACCTTGTGCAGGACCACATTTATCAATCCAGTCACATCTTGAAGGGTTACCATCTATTTTTTCCCTAACGAAATCCCATTTTTCTTGTTCAGTCATAGATTTTAATCCACTAGGATCTCCTAACTCCCAAGTTTTTCCTTCAGGTAAAGGTTTGAAATTAACTAATTTATTTTCTGTATCAAAATAACATTCACCTGGATCTTTTACATTGATATTAAAATCTCTATTAGAACACGTGTAAGAATTATTAGTGACATTAGTATTAGACAAATAATCAGGGCATCTAATTCCACTGTTCTGCATGTAAGAAGTTGGTGGCATAATTTTTTTATTTGCTGCTTTTAATTGTTGTTCTTTAAAGTATTCAATAATATAACTTATGAAATAAGAGATTAAAATTATTAAACCTATTATAGCAAAAAAATTTATTATAAAATTTATCATTGACATATTATAATTAATATAGATAAATTTTTTCTATTAAATTTCTAAATATAATTAAATTTAAAATGTAGTTGTAACTGATTTTAAATTTTTAGTACCTTTTGAAGATAAATTTACAGGATGTTCAAGTGGTACAGGCATATATTCAACTTCCTTTAAATAACCAAAATATTGATAAATTTCTGGAATAATTTTTTCCACACACCAATTAGTTACCAGTTGATTTAAATATTTAATTTGTTCTTGTGTTTTATTAGGTAAATTAGGACTATGTTGTAAGTACGTAGATCTCATAACAATTTCTAATTCAACATCAGATTGATTATCAATTATATGTTTTTTTTCTGTTTTTAAATAAACTTCATATCTAATTTTATCTTGTATGATTTTCATATTTTGTTTTGAAAAAAATAATTGATTAAGTTCTGTAGTTTCTTGAATTCCATATAAAGCTTCTGATTGAAAATTATTTAATGTTTTATTATTTTCAATCATTTTTAAGTCTTTTAAATTTTGATTAGTTGTAATTACTCTTCCATTTTGAAATTGATTCATTAATTATAATATGGATTTTTTTTTTAAATTTAAATTTAATAATTTCTTCCAACTAAATCTATTTTATTAGTCTTTGTATTTATATTTGTTTCTTTTAACTTAGAATCACTATAAATAAATTTTAAATCAAAACTTAAATTTTCTTTTGTATTTATTTTTTTTAATTCATAATCTAGTATTTCAATTTTTATATCAGTTAAATTAGTTAATAAATTATCATATGAACTAAATATAATTTTACTTGATAAATTATTATCTAAAACATTAATATCACCAGGAATTGTAGATGTAAATATTTTACAAAAAATTCCTTCATAATTCTTAGTTTTTACTTCAAATACATTTTCAAAACAATTTATAGATTCTCCAATTCCTAAATATTGAACTAATGTTGAGTCGGAATAATTTTGATTTACATTTTTTTGTGTTTCACTTGATGCTATTTCATTTTGATTTTGTCTAATTTTACTTAAATCAATTCCATCAAAAAATAATTTTAAATAAACAAAATTTGTATTTTTTAAATAAAAATTATTATTTACAATTTTTAGTCCAAGATCTATATTTTTTGTATTATATAAACTTAATGAATCAATAAATTGTGTCATTGGATTAGATTTATCTAAACTTGAACCATATAAATTTGAATGTACAAAAGCAAAACCATCATTATATATATTTTTAATTTCAGCATTTGTTGAATTAGCAATTGAAAAATTAAAATATTCTAAAATACTTTTTTTTGTTTCATTAACATTTTCCGATTTATAACATTGATATTTATTATTATATTTACCAAATATTAGACGACAAGGTAATGATCTACCTATCCTTATTCTAAAAGGATTAAATGTATATAAATAATTTATTAATTTATTATTAAATAAATAAGAATTCAAGCTTGTATTACAAATACTAGTTATATTTGAATTAGGTTTATAATATCCATAATCTGGTTTTGGAAATGAATTTTGAAATGGCATTCCTTTAGAAGAAACTGGTGACCATCTAAGTGCTAATCTTATTAAATTTAAATTTAAATCTGGTAAGGTTATAATGTCTGAAAATTTATAATAAGATAAATTATTTAATTGGTCTTCTGTATAAACATAAGAAGGACCAAATGGAGGTTCAGAATAAATTCTTAAATCCCAAAATAATGTCATTGTAATTTGTGAAATAAATTTGTATAGATCTGTTTGTTTTTGTTCTTCTTGAAAATCACATGATATAACTAATGGAAAAGGATTAATCTTAAATGGATTAGTATAATTTGAATCTGGGTATAAATTTTTATTTGCTGCTTGTGCTGAATTATTAAACCAATTATCTGTAATATTTTGAAATAACGGTATTGTAATGTATATATAATCTTCACTAAGTTTATAATTAGGACCTAAACTACTATATCCGTAAAATATATCATTATTTTTAAAATAATTTTCAGTTAATATACTTGGATCAGAATGAAAAGTTTGAAAACTAAATATTTGAATTTCTTCCATTCGATTAGTACAATATACAGCTCCAGTTTGTTTATTTATTTCAAATTTCCATAAAGTTGGTGAATTTTTTAAATATGGAAATGAATAATAAGGTTCTTCACATATATCATATATATTTTCATCTTGTTTTTGAAGATAATTTCTATTTTTAGTTCCATGTAATACTTTGGTTGATTCTTTTTCTATTTCATTAACTAAATTATCAATAGTATAATTACCTTCTTGTATATTTGTTTGATAAGTTAAAAATTGTGATGGATCATATTTTAAATCATCATCAGTAATACTATTTGGTATTAATAAACTGGAATATTTTATATCAGTAAAAGCATAAAATTTTCGATTTTCAATAAAATCAGGAAATGGAATTAGATTATATGAAGAATCAGTAAGTAAATAATAATCACTGTAGTATTGCCATGCGAAATTATTCATAATAGATTGAATTGATTTTAAAAAATTAGGTATATTAATATTATTTATTTCAATTTGATGTATATTATTAATTGTTCTTGGTAAATCTACTTTGAATTCAGAACTTAATGGATAAATAGAAGTATTTCTATTAATTGTATCAACATTAACAACAATATCTTTTATTTTTGTATATGTATTTTTACTTAAATCTCTTAATAGTGGGTCAAACATAGGATAATTATTTTTATTATTATCAATAGGAAAAGGTTGGTAATTAGTTTTTTCAATATTTATTTTATCAGTTTCTTCATCATCATTATTAATAAATTTTAGTGTATTATTTGTAAAATCAGTATTTTGATTCATTTCATAATTCACAAATCTATCATAATTTCTTGTTTGTGCATCTATTTCATCTTGGTCTAAAACATTATTATCTAAAAAATTATTAGTATAAAGTAAATCTTGTGGATCATTCATTTACTAATTAATATATAAAAAATCTTTAATATCATTTAATAGATAAGGTTCTATTTTATTAAAATTTTCAGAATATTTTATTAATAAAAATATAATATTATTATAATAATATTTTTTATGAAGTTGTAACTTTTCAATATTATATATATCATGATAACATATAAATCCTTTATAATCTTGTGTATAAATTTTAATATTGCTAAGTAAATTAAATATATATTTTTTTTCAAAATTTAATAATATATAATATTTAGTATTAAATGAATTATTTATTAATATAATTTTATTTATATTTTTATCAAAATCAAATGATAAATTTTTATTAAATAAGTTATTGATTATGTTACTTGTTAAAAAAAAAGTTATATTAATACAAATTAAACTTTTAAATATATCAATAAATGGTAAAGTAACTAATAAAAATAATAATAATAATATGTATAAAGAACCTATCATATTAATAAAATAAATAATAAACATTATTTTAAAAAGATATTATTTTTTTCCAGATTTTTTCTTTTTCTTTTTTTCGTCTTTATTTAAATCTAATTCTAATTGTTCATTAATTAATTCATCATATTTCTTTTTTTCTTTTCTATAAACTTCAATAAATTTATTTAAATCTTCTTTCCACAAATCTTTTGGATTTTTAGAATTGATATCATTATATAAAGCTAGTTTATTTTCATGTTGATTTTTTAACTCTTCAATTTTACTCTTAGTTAAAGTTCTAATTCTTAAGTTCAATAAGTAATCATAACTAAAATTTTCTTCATTACTTTCACTACTAAATTTTGGAAATTCTTTTTCTTCTAACATTTTATTAATTTCTTCATCCTCTTTTTTAATAATATCTATAGATCCATCAATAAATCCTTCAATAAATCTAATCTTAGATTCAAATATATTTAATTCTTTTTGAATAACTTTCAATAAATGTTCTTTTCTTTTAACATAATAAATAAGTCTTAAACTATAGAATTCTCTTAATATTTCATCAGAACTATCATACTTATTAATAGTTTCTTTAGGATTGTATAAGTGCATATTAGAATAATTAGTATATTTAGTATCACTTAATTTAAAAGTAGTATTAAATTTATCATTCAAGATTAAATCTTTCAATATTTCTTTTTTAAATTTCAATATAATTTTAACTACTTTTTCTGTTGAATGATTTGTGAAATCAACTAAACATTGTTTATTAGATTCATTAGCCTTATCATATAATAATGATTCTAGAAATACTTTATAATCTTCAGTTGATTTACCAATTGGTAATTCATTAATATAAACAGTAGTATCATCTATTACTTTATAACAACCATAATTAATATATTGTTGAGCACCAACTTCATTAATTTTTTTAAAGTCAATTTTTCCTTGAAATCCTCTATACCAAGGTTTCATTTGTTGTATTGGTTTATCATCCATTAATTTAAATAGATTTTTAACAATTTCTTCAGGGTCATGCGATGGAACTTTAGTACTAAATCCAGTACCAATACCTTCTGATCCATTAACTAGTATTAAAGGTAAAATTGGTATGTACCATATTGGTTCAATTTTTTGTCCATCATCTTCATTATACTCTAACAATGGATTATCTAATGGATTAAATATATGAAATGCTAATTCAGATAAATTTGTAAATATGTATCTTGGAGAAGCTGAATCTTTACCATTTTCCAGTCTAGTACCAAATTGACCTTTTGGTTCTAATAATTCGATATTATTTGATCCAACAAAGTTTTGTGCTAAACCAATAATTGAATCATATAATGATTGCTCGCCATGATGATAAGCACTATTTTCACTAACATACCCAGCTAATTGACTCACTTTAATTTCTTTTTTTAAATTTCTTTTTAAACAACTATATATAATTTTTCTTAATGAAGGTTTTAATCCATCAACAATATTTGGTATAGATCTCTTACAATCATAATCAGAAAAATGAATTAATTCTTTATCAATAAATTCATGATATTGAACATTTTTTTGTGTTTGTTCAATAATATTATTTTTATCAAATGATTTTAACCAAACTTTTCTATCTTCTGCTTTCTTTTTATCGAATGCTAATTCAATTTTTTGAACTGATTTTAAAATATCTGTGTCTTCAATTTTTTCATCACCATTAAGATATTTAATATTCTTTTTTTCAATATCAGTAAAATATCCTTTTGCTTCTTCAGATGTACTTGTACCCAATCCTTTATAATATTTAATATTCCATTGTTTTAAATTATCAATTGTTTCTTTCCATTTATCAAATTCTGTTAATGTAAAAAATTCTTTTACTTGTTTCTGTTTTTTTACTTTTATAATTGGTGTAGCTAGTGACATCAAGAATCCAGGAATATTTAGTAATTCAGGCCAAAAAACTGAAAATAAATTAATTAATAAACCTTTAATATGACTTCCATCTACATCAGCATCTGTTAATATCAAAACTTTACCATATCTTAAATCTTTTTGAATGTCATTTATATCATTTTTTTTCTGAAATTTTAATCCAATAATTTTTACTAATGAACTTATTTCTTGATTATCTGTAATTTTTTTCATATTTATATCACGCACATTCAATAATTTACCCCTAAGTGGAAATACACCATAATGATCTCTTCCAATTACACTTAATCCAGCTATAGCTAGAGCTTTTGCTGAATCTCCTTCTGTTAAAATTAAAGTACAATCTAATGATTCACTACTACCAGCTTTATTAGCATCATCAAGTTTTTCAATACCTCTAACATTAGATGTTTTTTTACCACCTATTTTTTGAAGCCCCAAATTATCTTTAAAATCATTTAACTTTATAGCTCTATCAACTAAACTAGTTTTTAAAACTTTATCTATAAATTTTTCAGAAAATACACATGTAGATCCAAATTTAGATGAAGGAGTAGTAAGATATTCTTTAATTTGACTATCAAATGAAGGATTTTCAACAGTTGATTTTACAAATATAAACATGTTATCTTTTAAATGAGCACTTTTTAGTTCTAATTTCTTTCTTTTATAACCTTTGGTACTAATGAAATTTTGTATTTTTTTTGTTAATCCATTTACTATATAATCGACATGTTTTCCACCTTTAATAGTAGATATACCATTAACAAATGAAACTTGTTCAAATTTAGCATCTGGATTAACTGCCATTACAATTTCCCATCTATCATTTATTTCTTCATAAACTTTTTCAGATTCATCGTCTAAATAATATGAAACATATTTTTCAAGTGATTTACATTCAATTTTCTTTTCATCTAAATAAACATTTACATTTTTATTAGTACATGCTACACAATCTATTACTCTTTTTTTCATAAAATTAATAGTATCATCGTTTATAATATCTATATTAAATCTTTTTAAATCAGGCTCAAATTCGATTAAAGTAAATGGTTTATCAGTACATTTACTAATAATTGGTTTATTTTTTTTACTCATATTATCCTCGAAAATTTGTACATACTTTAATTTTTTTTCATGATCTACTGTTGTTACTTTAAATTTTTTTGAAAATATATTTGCTAGTTTCGCTCCAAAACCATTTTTTCCACCAGTAATCTTTTTTTCATCTTTATCATAATTAGATGAAGTTAATAGTTGTCCAAAAATTAATTCAGGAATATATATTTTATGATCTTGATGCTCTACAATAGGAATACCAATACCATTATTATAAACTGAAAATACATTATTTTCTTTATCAATATTAACTTTAATTTCTGTAACTTTGTGTTTAATTGTATTATCATTTTCTATTCTTACATGCTGATCAATAGCATTTACTAAAACTTCATCAAATATTTTATATAAACCTGGTATATATTTAATATTTTTATAAATTATTTTATCATTCTCATTATCATAAATCCAAGTATCAAGTTCAGTATTCTCAACTGAACCAATATATGTATCAGGTAAATCTATAATATGTTCTAATTGTGATTTTTTCACAAAAATTTCTTCAACACTTTTTTTTTTAGGAGGCATAATTAATTGATATATTGATTATATTATATTCTTTAAATAGTTTTATGTTCATTTTTTTTTTATTTTTTAAAAATTATTTATTGGTACAATAATCATCATCATAATCCCAAAATGTTAAACCTCCTATTTTTATTTTATGATCATCAGTAATTAGGCATGAAAATTCTTTATCTTTTTTGTCAGTTAAGACAGCTTCAGGATGATCTTTTACTTGAATATATTTTTTTTGTATTTTATGGTAAATATAATGTGATCCAGTTACATAAATATCTTTTTTCCCGTTTTTGGATTTTATTTTATAATAACATTCATCATTAAAGTTTGATATTTTCATAACACCTATAACTTTACTTCCATTGTGAATAATATCTCCTAATTTTATATTTTTCATTTTCACTTTTTTACCATTTTTTAATTTTAAAATTGTATTAGGACTGAAACAAAAAGCTTTTATAAACTTAATTAATCCATTAACTGGTACTCTTATTAAATTCAAAAAAGCTATTAATAAAATAGCAAGAGCATCAGCAGTATTAATAACATTTTTAAAAACCATTAATATATTTACTAAATTTTTATTAATAACCATTATAATATTACCTATTTTAACATATATACCAAAAATCATATCAGCAACTCTTGATAAATCTTTGAATATTTGTTGTTGTATAGTTGCCATCATTCCTCTAAATTTATTCATTGTGCCATTAATTTTACCTAAACCACTATTTAATTTATTAGTAGCTTTAAATTGATCTGTCATACTGGAATTAAATTGACTAGAAAAAGAATTAGATTGACATTGATTTGCTGTTTCTGAAGCATTACCAGGTGCTATTCCAGTAGCTTGTAACAATGGACCAACGGGACTACATTTTAAATCATTCCAATTAGAATTTATATAATCTTTATTATTTTTAGAAACAATGTTACCCATATAAATTATTAAGATAAAAAACTTAAATAATATGCGGATTAGCTTAAATTTCAAAAATAAATTATTATAAATAATTAATGAAAATAGAAAATTTAATTGAAAATAATCAACATAAAATTTTATTTTTAAAGGCAATATTATTAGGAATTAAATATGGGAAAATGAATAATAATGAGTACTATGAACAGAGCATTATAAATGAAATACAAAAAATTGTTAATGACGATCCTAAATATACAGATAACTTGGTAAATAAGATTGACAATAAAATTAATAAAGGAAAAATCATTAAAAATATGAATGATTTAGAGAATTTAAGAACTAATATTATAAAAAATATTAATAATCTAAGTTATAATAATTATAATAATAATTATGTAAAAATAAATTATTTAAGAGTGCAGTTAATAAATTTAAATAAAGAATTGGATTATTTAAATAATCAGTTAAAAGAATTATAAATCAGTTAAATTAGATTTATTATTTATAAATTCAAATAAAGTTCTTAGTATGTTGCCAGTAGCTCCAGAGTATCTACTTTTTGTATTATTATAATTCCAATCAATAGAAGCAATATCTATATGAGCCCATTTGGAATTTTTTGGAACAAAATGACTTAAAAATGCTCCAGGCATTACACCAGCACCATTTCCACCAGCATCATTTTTTAAATCAGCTATATTTGATTTTGTTTCTTGAATATATTCTTCCCAAATTGGAATTTCTAATAAATATTCATTATTTTTTTCACATTGATTTAATATTTTTTTAATGATTTGAGTATTATTTCCTAAAATAGTACCTGCTTTATTTCCTAGAAATATTGAATTAGCACCAGCTAATGTTCCTAAATCTATACATAATTTTGGATTATATTTTTCTGAATATGCTAAGGAATCTGCTAATATTAATCTACCTTCAGCATCTGTATTTTTTATTTCTATTGTTTTTTTATTATAAGATTTGATTATATCTCCTGGTCTCAATGCATCTGAATTAATCATATTTTCAACAATAGGTAATAATGCTATATAATAACCATTAATATTATGATATGATATTAATTTCATTAATCCATATATAATAGAGCTTGAAGTCATATCATTTTTCATATCAGAAAAATCACCTCTTTTTAAACTATATCCACCGCTATCAAACATTACCCCTTTTCCTATAAATACTATAGGTTTTTCATTCTTTTTTGTATTTTTTTTATATATAATTTGAATTAATTTTGGTTTGTTATTACTACCTTGATTAACAGCTAATATAAGATTTAGTCCAAGTTTTTTTAATTTATCTTCATTCAATGTAGTAATTTTTAAATTTTTATTTATATTTTTTTTTATATGTTTTTCATAATTACCGCTATTTAAAACATTAGCTGGCATATTAGATAATAATCTTGATTCATTTTGAATATTACCAATATAAATAGAATTTTTTATAATTGTTTCATATTTTTTAGTATGATAAAAAAAGACTTTTTTTTTTATATTTGATTCTAATGTTTTAAAATTTAAAGTTTTATAAGTTCCTAAAATAAAAGAAATAATTTGATTTTTAATAATTATTTCATTTTTTTGGTCTAATATAATTTGAATATTATTTTCATAATTAGATAATTCTTTCCCTAATATACCAAATGATTCAAATAAAGTTTTATTATTACATTTTTTTTTCATAAAAATAAATAATAATTCATAGTCATCATAATACAGTTTTTTAAATAAATCATTTGATTTTAAAAAAGATTTTGGTATTTTATTTAAACTAAAATAAGTATTTAATTGTTTAAATACTTTATCAACATTATTACAAATAGTAAATACATACAGTTGAACTTTTTTATTTTTAATATTATTTGTGTATTTGATATCCATAAATTATAGATATAAAAAATAATTAGAAAATTAAATTTATATTTTATATTAATATGAACTATGGTATTCATACTAATGATTCAAAAAACATTATTGATGCTGTAAAAACTGCCTCAAATTTAAAATGTAAAAGCTTACAGATATTTTTAGGTCATAAAATAAAGACAACATTGAAATATAAATATTCATATACAAATCAAGAAATAGTAGATATAAAAAATATATTAAAAAAAGAGAATATTGATTTATATGTTCATGGTTTATTATCATTAAATTTTTGTAATAATCCACAAGAAAGAAAATATCAATGGGGATTAGATAATTTAATTTACGATATTGAAATGTGTAAAAAATTAGGTGCTAAAGGAGTAACCATTCATGCTGGCAGATATAATACTAAAAGATATTCAATATTACCTAAAGAATGTTATAAAAATTATGTAGATTCTTTAATTTATGTTTTGGATAAAACTAAAAAAATACCTATATTTATTGAAACACCAGCTACAAAAAAAAATACAATTATTAGTACAACAGAAGAATTTTATGATTTATATAAATTAATACCTGAAAAATATAAAAAAAGAGTAAAAATATGTATAGATACATGTCATATTTTTGTATCTGATTATAATATTTCTCATAAAGAAGGTGTGTTAGAATATTTCGAAAATTTTAATAAACTAATTGGACTAAGAAATGTAAAATTAATTCATTTAAATGATTCATATGGACAATTAGGAAGTCATTTAAATAGACATGCACCTTTAACAAAAGGATATATATTTAAAAATTATAAAGATAATTTACTAGAAATCATTAAAATATCAAATAAGTATAAAATACCAATGATATTAGAAACTAATTCAAAAACATTTAATAAAAATATTAAAATTATAAAAAAATCAGCACAAAATGGTGGAAATAAAAATAAGAAAGAATTAATAGTTAAAATATTTCAAAATTTATTAGATTATCATAAAACTTTAAATAATTCAAGAGAAAGAGAGTTTAGAATTAATAGCTACGAAAGAATCATCAAAGAATTAATAAAATTAAATAAAATTAATTCAACAAATAATTTAAATAATCTTAATGTATTAGGAAAAAAATCATTAGAAAAAATTAAAACAATATTAAAAAAAAATAAATTACCTCAACATGAAAATATTAAGA
>MDSV01207191.1_pt1 | contig 13727 bp, 14 predicted proteins | sample 810851 | NCBI WGS metagenome assembly MDSV01 (sample SAMN05326640, study PRJNA326480) | marine metagenome | isolation source: seawater | place: Atlantic Ocean: North East | collected 2012 | reverse complement strand
TTTGTAACGTCATTGGGTACTTTATGGAAGCATCTTTCTACTCCATCCATTCCAAATAATAAAGCATCCTCAACCTGACGTGCAAAGAGAGGTTCATCAATTTGAATAATATTACAACCTGCTTGCACCAGTTGCAGTATTTCTTGGTTTAAAGTTTCAGCAAGATCAGTATTGAGTTTAATTCTGTCATTATAAAAGCAGTCAGCGCTTGTATCCATTATAGTAAGAGGACCGGGTAAAGTAAATTTAACGGGTTTTTTTGTCATTGATTGACTTGATGAAAAATCATGTGCTGAATAAAAATTTCCCAAGTGCTCTATTCTCCCTCTTATAGCGGGCAATTTTGTTTGATATGCTCCATCACGCACAATTCTGTGTTCCAAATTCTTAAAGTCAAAGCCCTTCAGATGTCTGCAATGGTAGTGTACATAGTTTTCACGTCTTACTTCACCATCTGTGAGAATATCTATTCCAACTCTCTCTTGAATCGCTAACACTTCTCGAGCTGCTTTTATGAAGAGCTCCTCATGGAGATTCTCATTATTTTCGATATAATTTGTGAATTCTAAAGTGGTTTTCTCAGTATTCATTCCTTCCTCACCTCTTGCTGAATCAAACCAATCGCTTATGGGTAGATAACTTGGTTTCGGGAAGGAGCCTATTGTAGTTGTGAGAATCTTTTTTTTTGTCATAGCGAGTTTTTTTTAATCAAATGAAATTAATTCAGGTCACCTTATTTTGATCCCTTGGAAAATTTTTAATCGTTTAAATTGTATTTAATTAACTCAGATAAGTGATCATCTCCATGAGTAAACTTTGTCTTTTTGGGGCATTTATCTGGCATGCTAAGTTTCTCACGCAAATCTGCAATTTGTGGTGTGCGCACTAACAAAAACCGCTCAGCAACTAAATACTGGCAAATTATACCTAATTATTGCTGAGGATTTATCGGGACTTCTATCTATTCCTTGTTAAGGCAATGAAATTCTAATTTGGTTAATTTTGGCCGTCAATAACAGTCGCAGCACCTGTCACGGCTGCCCCAGCTTTACAGTCTTCGAAGAAAATTTCACCCAATACACATCCCGTTGCTACGTTTTTAACAAGGCGTTCGCCTTCAGGTGTAAGGTATTTAGCTTGGCATGAAGTCAGAAATATTAATGCGATCGGCAATATAAGAACTTTTTTCATCTTTAATCCATTTCTAATCTAAAACTTTAAGTCTGCTGTCAACACCCCTTCGAGTCGATTAACTTCCTGTATTCTATCTTGGGTGTTTGTCACGAATGATTCTACATAAGTGATTTTTTTAATCAAGTATTATTGATTGCCAATTAGACTGTAGAGTTCAATGACTTGGGGCATTTTGGGATTTTTGTGAAGGGTTCTCTTTCTTATGATTTCATGAGTTGCACTTACTGGATCTTTATGGTGATCTAAATTAGATCAATAACTTGTTGGGATTGTTGAGAAAATTAAATTAGTTTAAATTAATACTGATGTAGGTAAGTTAAATGAAAATGAAATTTCACCATATAAATTATGTTTCAAAAAATGTTGATGAATTGAATAATTTTTATACTAAAATAATGGGCTTGAATACATTGCCTGCCCAAAATTTTATAAGAACAGGTGCTACTACGGAATTTGGTTATGATGGAACAATCAAATTTGTAACTGATGGCCAAATGCAGATGCATCTTGCTGAAAAAGGTTTGACTATTGCTGCCAAGAATAATCGTCACATCAATCCAGTGGAAAGGGGACACATAGCATTTCGAACAGATAATATAGATGAGTTTAAAGACATTTTAGATAGAGAAGGGGTGCCTTATGCTGATTACGGAACCACCTTCTCTCAGGAATGGCACCAAGTCTTTTTTTATGATCCAGAAGGAAATGTAATTGAAGTTCATCAAGTTATGAAATAATTTTCACAGACAGAATTATGTTATCTCTTGCTTTTTCTCCAACCATTATTCAGAGCCTCTAACTCAGAGCAAAACCATTTTTCCCCTTTTTTAGAATTTATTTTTGTTTGTATATAGTGCCGACCAGAGGGTGCATGATAAATTTTTTCTCCCTTTGTCGAAATATTTCCTTTAATTGAACACTTCTCTATCCAGTTATCAGTTTTACTGTTAAACCGTGTTCCACGCCGCCAATTCCATGGTTCGATGAACGTGCCAGCCCAAATACCCTTACTATTCTTTTTGGCATTCTGCTCTTCACTTATATAATCTTTGCTATAGTACTTATAGGCAATAGCCCATCCTTGTTTTACTAACCAGGAATTAATATTTGTAACTCCTATCCAGCATGTTGATAAAGTACGACCATATCTGTCTAGATTGTGGTCCTTGCAATTAAACTCTGAAAAGGAGAATGATTTTATCAATTCTTCTAGTTTATCTGCAGCTATTTTCCCGCATGGGTATAGTCTTTCATTGAAGTTCATACAAAGTTGATCCAGCTCAGGAGCATCAATTCCTTTGAGACGAATTTTCTTACCATTATATTCAATGGTATCCGCATCAAGTACTTTTATGCCATTGGCATAGGTAATTGATAAAGAAAAAAGATAAACCAAACTAATTATCATAAGTTTATAAATCCATCGATCTACGGGCACTTAATGAAAGTCCTGAGTTATAACTAATTGGCCTGACTTTAATCTGTTAGAGATTATAGTCTATTTATTTTGATATTGTGAATTACTTTTGCCTTATGAGCATCCGGCCTGATCATGAGAGTCGGGTTCATGATCAGGCTGAGCAGAAATTTAATCAAAAGATAAATCAACTGTGATCCCACAACCAAAATATAAAATATAGTTATCATTAACTTAAGAAGTGCTAAGGTTCTCCAGCAATCCGTCAGCTAACAATGTAATTCCTATGATTTATTTCGTCCTAGATATAATACTGCATGCTATCCCAGTATGGTTGTTAGCTAAGTTCCAAAAGTAATAAACGGAAAAAGTTTGAAATGAAAAAATCTGTTGTTTGATAGTTATTCCCTAAGTTGCTGATACTTGATAGTTACCTCTTCTATGCAAATTTTTATTTTTATTTTTATTTGGTATTAAACTTGCATTTGTTCTATCGGTTGAAAGCTCAGCCCTGTGTGTAAAAAGGTATGTCTAGCTTTCCTCCAACTTGCCTGAGAAGCCCTTGCGAACTTTCGTAAGGGCTTCTTTTTGTTCGTAGTTATGGCTTTAATAAATGAGAATGAACTATTTTTAGCACTTGATAGCTGAATAAGGTATTCCTCAAATGGGCAAAGTTATTCTTGTTATTATGAATAGTTTTTCTTCTCAACAACTCCTTGGAATATTGCCAGAGAACCCTTATAAATTTGCTATTGGGTCATCATTATTAGGATTCGAGGCTAATTTGGAGATTGTTATTAGAAAAATTATTTCATTATGGGGATTAATGTAGATGGGTTCTATTAAAGAGATGACTAGGAATTGGTCGTACCCTACAAATATAAAGTTTGGTTGTGGTAGAATTGTTGAATTACCTGAGGCTTGTAAATCTTTAAATATTAACAATCCACTTTTAGTTACTGACCGGGCTTTAGCAAAACTTGAAACTTCGAAAAGGGTGTTTGATTTATTGAATAAATCTGGAATGTGCTGGAGTATTTTTTCCAGTGTGGATCCTAATCCTAATGAGGTAAATCTTTATCACGGTATAAAAGCTTTTAAGACTGGCAAGCATGATGGGGTGATTGCACTAGGGGGAGGTTCTGGATTAGATATTGGAAAGTTGATTTCTTTCATGGTTGGGCAAAGTAGACCAGTATGGGATTTTGAGGATATAGCAGATTACTGGCAAAGAGCAAAAACTGATTCTATTTACCCTATTATAGCTGTTCCTACTACGGCGGGAACAGGATCTGAGGTAGGGAGAGCAGGTGTGATCACCAATTCTCAAACTCTTGAGAAAAAAATTATTTTTCATCCAAAAGTGTTGCCTTCAATCGTCATTTGTGATCCGGAGCTAACAATAAGTATGCCAAAGGATATTACGGCAGGGACAGGGCTTGATGCCTTTGCACACTGTGTTGAAGCATTTTCTAGCCCTAACTTTCATCCTATGTCACATGGTATTGCCCTTGAGGGCATGCGGTTGGTGATTGAGAATCTACCTGTGGCATATAATTGTGGATCCGATATTAAGGCCAGGGCACACATGATGTGCGCAGCTATGATGGGGGCAACTGCTTTTCAAAAAGGTTTGGGCGCCATTCACGCTATGAGTCATCCTGTGGGGGCATTGGTTAATGCTCATCATGGTACAACCAATGCCATTTGTATGCCCTCTGTTTTAAGGTTGAACAAGTTGGCTATTAAGGAGCGATTTGATGGAGCTTCTGGTTATCTTGGAATAAGCGGGGGATTTGAAGGTTTTTGCAGTTTTGTAAAAGAGTTGAATTTTGACCTAGGAATTCCGGCTAACTTATCTGATTTGGGAGTAAAAAGTGATCAAATTGGAGATTTAGTTGTAAAAGCCTTAGATGATCCATCATGTCAGGGCAATCCCGTTGAATTAAATCAAAGTAATATGAGAGCCCTTTTTGAGGAGGCTTTGGCAGGTTAATATGTCTAGGTCTTCATCTGTTAATAAGAAAATAAGTTAATGCGTCAATGTTTCCTAAAAGAATAAATATTGGCTACTTTTATGCGGCCTTATGTGTGCTCTCTTGGAGTTTTATCCCTATAGTTGCTCGCTTAGGCCAAGTGAAACTTGATAATTTTCAATTATTATTCTGGTCAAATATGCTTTCTTTACTAGCTCTAAGCCTGCTCTTTATTTTGCTCAATGGCTTTAGCTACCGTGTTACGTCAAAGAAAGAATTCATACAGGGATTATTTTTAGGTTCTCTTGGATGTTGTATATATTATCTCTTATTATATTATGGGTACGCGAACGGCAATAGTATTGAAGTTCTTCTTGTTCAATACTCTTGGCCAATTCAAATGGTTTTATTAGCAAGTCTAATCCTAAAAGAGCCTTTGTCTCTTATTAAATTGTTCAGCGTAATTTTGGGCTTTTTAGGGATTGTAGTCATTATAACTAAAGGAAGATTATTTGACGTTGAATTTTCTGGATTGGTGGTTGGCCTTACTGTTTTTTTCGGTGCATTTTGCTTTGCTGTATTTTCAGTAGTGAGCAAAGGGTCAAAGATGGATGGATTTCTTTTCACAATAGTCCTATTTTCTGGTGGAACAATAGCTTCTCTTTTAGCACTTCTTTTGTTTTCAGAAGTTCAATTGCCAAGTAAAAAAGAATTACTGCCTGTTTTTTTCAATGGAATTTTCATCAATGGGTTCTCATACCTTTTATGGATTCTTGCTTTGAGAAAAATCTCAGCAGTATCAGCAGCCGTCATGATATTTTTAACGCCATTATTTTCTACCATTTGGCTTATCACATTTTTTGATGAAGTATTATACGCAGCATACATTGTTGGAGGCTGCATAGTGATTTTATCTAGTTTCTATTCCTTACTTGATAGAAATGGTTCTTGATTGAGTGCTATTGATTTAGGCAAGCAAAATAATTGCTATCAAAAGGTGTTAACAACAGGCATATATGGTGAGATGTGTGATCAGTAGTCTGGAATTTTTCTTTGTTAAAGTATTAGAAAGTTGTATCGTTCGATTGATCAAATCAAAATCTCTTTTGAGGTTAAAATGGATAAGTTATCTTAAATTAGGACCTATATAGAAGCATGAGTAATGAGTTTTATGTCACTCCCTGTAAAAGTATTTGTAAGATTAATGGAGATTCAGGAGTATGCATTGGTTGTGGTAGAACTAGAGAGGAAATTGCACATTGGTCATCTTATACTCACGATGAAAGAATGATCATTATGAAACGCTTAGGTTATGGAATAAGAAAGAAACGAAATAAGAAAAAGTCATTATTGTAATTTAATTTAGATGCATCAGGGATTGTACCAAACACTATGTTATTAATCTGTAAATCATCAAATCTAGCTAAATTAATCATGGGATGTGTGGTAGTATTCTTAGGGGCTTTCCAAGTCAATGGACATGAACAAAATTTCAAATCTTTGGTTATCTATCATCCATACCTAATTAAAGAAAATAAGAAGGAGGCATTAGGATTTCTTTCTGTTGAGAACACTAGTTCAAAGAGTGAATACCTCATCAAAATCATTTCACAATTTTCTTCAGGGTACAGACTTTGGAGGAGGGTAGATGATGATGAATTTGTTGAAATTAATTTAAGCAGTGGTATTGAGATCCGATCAGGAGAGGCAATATATATCGATCAGGACGAATTTAAGCTTTTATTTTGGGGCGTAGATGAAAGTTTGGATTGGTATGATAAGCATGTTGCCACTTTTGTTTTTAGAGATGCAGGGGCGATTGAACTGGACTTTGAAGTGGAGCAATGAGGGAAGAACTATGCAAGGTGTTTTCTATTAGCTTATTAATTATTCAAGATGTGAAGTCGTATGCTCTTTCTTCATGAAGTTACAAATCAAGCCCTTCAGATTCTAATTCCCTAGATACACAGCAAAGTGAATTTCCTAAAAGAAAAACATATTTTAAGCGAGTTTGAATTGCATTCCTTCAACAAATATTCTTAGAGTTTAGAAGATGGAAATTCTGTTGACTTTAGGCTGTAAGTATTTCGTTTAATGGTGTAAGTTTACTTATTACATTAATATATCCAATTACTTCTTTGGTAAGGATAAAAAAGGTTATTTCAGTCATACGTTTTTGCAATAATTATGTAATTACGTCTAGTTAAGGTTACTATTGATGTCACAAACTTTCGTTTCTCATCTTGAATGCTCACTAACAGGTAAAGTTTATCCAGCCGACTGTCTTCAAGGTCTTTCAGATGCTAATCGGCCTCTCTTGGTCCGGTATGATTTAGCCAAATTAGAAAAATCTATTAAGAGATCTGAGTTTATTGCTAAAAATGTAGATGGATTTTGGAGGTATAGCTCTCTTTTGCCTGTGTCCAAACCAGAAAATAGAATTAGTTTGGGTGAAGTCGTGACTCCATTAGTTCCAGTTAATCAATTTGCTTTAAAGCTAGGTGCATTGCCCGGTAACATTTTGGTTAAGGATGAAGGACGTCTTCCAACTGGGTCATTTAAAGCAAGAGGGTTGTCTTTAGCTGTTTCGATGGCAAAGACTTTTGGGGTTGACCATTTAGCTATTCCTACAAACGGTAATGCTGGTGCTGCCATGGCAGCATATGCCACCAAGGCAGGTATAAGAAGTACCGTACTTTGTCCTGCAGACACACCTGAAATAAATGTTAGGGAGATACAGCTACAAGGAGCAAAAACCTTTTTGGTCAATGGGTTAATCAATGATTGTGCCAAAGTGATAGCTGAGGGTAAGGAAAAAACTGGCTGGTTTGATGTTTCAACACTCAAGGAGCCTTATAGAATTGAGGGTAAGAAAACTATGGGATTGGAACTTATTGAACAATTTCAGTGGGAATTGCCAGACGTCATTTTTTATCCAACTGGTGGGGGAACAGGTATAATAGGTATGTGGAAGGCTTTTGCTGAATTAAAGGAACTAGGTTGGATTAAATGTAAACTTCCTAGAATGATTTCTGTTCAGGCAATGGGTTGTGCCCCAATTGTCAACGCATGGGAAAAGGGTGATGAATTTGCAGAACTATGGGAAAATGCCCATACGGTCGCGGCAGGTATCAGGGTTCCAGTTGCCATAGGAGATTTCTTAATTTTAAATGTAGTCAGGGAATCTGGTGGTACAGCGATTGCCATTGATGATGAAACTATAATTCAGTTTAGAGATGACTTGGCTAAAGATGAGGGTTTTTTGCTCTGTCCAGAAGGGGCGGCTACCTTGGCTGCATACTACGAATGTTTGAAAAAGGGTTTAGTCGATAAAAATGAGAAAGCAGTCTTATTTAATTGCGCTTCAGGGATAAAGTATCCTCTTCCACCAGTCTATGATCGTGTGGATATAGAAGGGGAAGCAATTGATTACTCCAGATTTACTGATGCTATTTAAAAGTATTTTATGGAACTAGCATAGATAAACGGATAAACTATTAATATTGGGGAATGTCCTTGGATCAGATGCCTTAGGAAGGCACCAGTCTCCTTGTGGAGGCACCACTTCCCAAGTTTATCTCAGGCTAAATCACTGTTTTACAAAGGTTTTGTTTTTTTAACCAGGGGAGGCCACCAAATCCATCGTAGACATATGATTGTGTGACCTGCTAACCTATTGATATCGTTGGTAACAGAGGTTGCTGTGGGTCCTTGGGAAGGCATCGAACCCCCTTAGCTAGTATTCTTAGGATAGTTCCTTTGATTTGTACAACCTATGTGACTCGTTTACAGCATCTTGATCAAGATCAAAGCCTAGGCCTATTTTTGTATTAGCAGGCCATCTCATTTTATCAGAGAACTCGGAACCCTTTTTGATGATGTCCCATTGTAAAAACCTAAGCATAATCTGATTACCATCATCGATATTAGGGATGGAAATACCCAGTTGATGAGACGCGTAAGCAGTAATGCCACTTTCGTATAGGCCATGTATACATATATTTATCCCTGCTGCTTCTGCGAGCTGAGCTATTTTCTTGAAATTTGAGATACCTCCTGTTTCATGTATTCCTAACGTAAGCATATCGGCAGCATTAATCTTACATATGTTAAAAGCATCATGTATCGTAAATACCGATTGATCTGCTGCTATAGGGACAGAGCTCTTTTGTTGAGCGTGGAATAATGCTGTGAGGCTCTCAGCATTACAGGGCTGTTCAATAAATTCAATATTGTAATTTTTAATACGCTCTATTAAGCGCCGCATCTTTAGTATCGGCCAGTGCTCATTGGGATCAATTCGGAGCCTGCTATTTTCTCCAATTGCTTGCCTTGTTTTTTTTATAATTTCAATGTCCTCTTCCTCGTTTTTTTTACCAACTTTAATATAAATGACCTCATAACCTGCTTGTACTAATTCTTTGGCATCTGCTGAAATTTCAGTAGCGTTTTCTCCTTGGGCAAAACCAAAATATTGGAGATAATCATGGTGTTTTCCACCTAAGAGTTGAAATACCGGTTTATTTAATTCTTTACCTTTTGCATCCCAGAAAGCAATTTCAATCCCACACAATACCTGAGCAGCGAAGCGAGGGGCCGAGCAGGTGCCATGCGCTTGGAATAAATACTGATATACATCTTTAAAGATCTTGTCGTTTTCATAGATATCTTTTCCAATTATCAATTTTTTCGCTTGGTTGAGAAAGTTAATTATAGCATTGCTTGAGGGAGTTGCTATTGATTCACCATATCCTTCTATTCCTTTATCAGTTGTTAACTTAACAAGAATTAATTGCGCACCTTCTGTAACCCCCTGCGCCCAGTGATACGGTTCTTTGTAAGGGATAAAAATAGGTGTAAATTCTAGTTCTACAGCTTTCATAGGATTTCTCCGATTAACTTAATAAAGATGAATAATATACTTAATTATTGTGCAGGTTATCATTATAGTGAATAACTTCTAGATAAAGTTTTAATATTAGAATCCAAAAATTGTTTAGCGAGTACAAATTTGTATAAATGGTAAAATAGATGACTGCGGAATTTGTTAAGGACTTGGCGACCAGGTTGGATAAATTGAGGTCTGATGGACTTTTAAAAAATGAGAGAGTGATCACCTCACCATAGGACTCAACCATTAGTCTGTCGAAAAACTGCATGATGAAGAGACCCGTGGAGCATATATTTAGGGCATTCCAATGCAACAATATGGAACACCAGAAGAAGTCGCTGTGGCTGCAGTCTATTTAGCACTTCCGGGATCATCGTATTTGACAGGTACAGCCTTTCCTGTTGATGGAGGCTTTGCGGCTAGTGGCGTAATAAAAAAAGATGGTGCATGATTTTATTATTTCTGAAATTTTATAAAACCTTGTCAAGGTACTGAAATATATCTTTAGCATTGTCTAAGCCAACAAATATTGTAAACATGCCATTTCCAACGATACTTCTCAGCAGCAACATATGACATCAGATAGTATGTATAACTTAATGAAATATATCACTTTAATTATTTCAGTTTTTAAAGTGAGGCACAAATGGTGTGCAAAAAAGAAGATCTTTCTCTTACTAAGCGCAATTCAATTTTTTATCGGTAGGAAAGCTCAATTTAATAGCAGTCAAAGTTGTTAACGCTAGGTTACATTTCCAAACCGTGAAAAAATATATTAAAGATAAATTGAATAAAGTATTAAGTGATTTTAATTTTAAGTTCGAGGAGGTTATAATGAAATTATACGATAGATGGATGGAAGCTTTTGAGAGCAGAGATTTTGATGAAGTAATGAAATATTATCATCCTGATTACACCTTTGTAAGGCATCAAACTAATACTGAAATGAAACTTTCTGAGTGGTCACCTATTATGAAAAGTATGCTGGAAAACGATCAATTGAAAATGATTTCGGCAAAATGTTGTTACGAAAATGATGATGTATTGGTTGTTCATAACATTATGTCCTTTCCTGACGGTTCAAAGGAAGCAGTATTAGCTTGTCATATTAAAAAAGATGGAAAAATTATAAGTAGTGAAACAGGAGCAACACCGCTTAAATAATCAGTTTAAATGATGTCTTTTATTCGGCAAATTATTTTAGTTGGTTTCCTTTAAAATAGGTCAGCTTAAGACATAACCAATTGATTATATTGAATATATAAAAATAATTAAGACGTAATTACTCTAATAATTTTTTTACTTTATCTAACATTGCCTTGTTAATAAATCTGGGACCTTGGTCGAGACGATTTTTATGTCTCCGCTCCCCTGGAATTCTAACACCTTCCATGTTTTTTAATTTCTTTAAGAACATTTCACTATGAGTACTCCACTCATTACCAGCCACAAGCGCCGGGCTAATTGCGATTATTAGTTCACCACCTTTGGGAGGCCCCCCATCATTATTATCCGTTGTTCCTGCTTCATAAGAAAAGTTATCTCCAGTTAAACCAGCCGATAATAATTCTACCATGAGTGAAATTGCTGATCCCTTGTAACCACCAAATGGTAATAATACCCCTTTAATTATTTCTTGTGGGTCATCTGATGGATTACCATCTGGTCCAAGCCCAGTGCCCGGTGGAACGGCATGGCCATCTCTGGCTGCGATCTGAACGTCTCCCATTGCGAGCGTTGATGTGGCCATATCAAAGACTATGGGGGTACTTTCCTTTCTGGGCCAGGCAAACGAAAGAGGGTTTGTTCCAAAAAAAGCTTTTTTGGCACCAGCTGGGGCAACCATTGGTTTTGCTGCGGTGCAGGCAATTCCGATTAAACCTTTTTCTGCTAAAAATTCTGTCTCAGGCCATAGAGCTGCAAAATGAAAACTATTAGAAATTTTTAGTATTGCTATTCCACTATCTTCAGCTGCTTTAGCTAAGACTGGTAAACCTACCTCAAGAGCGTAGGGAGCGAAGCCATAATCGCCATCTACAGATATTATTGTAGGTAAGTTTTGTTTAACATTTGGTTCTGCTTCACCTTTAACTTTTCCAGATTTAAGGGAAGCTACGTAACCTGGTACCCTGAAAAGGCCGTGCGAAAGTGATCCATCCCTTTCTGCATTATGTACAATTCTAGATAGGGCTGTAGCATTGTCCTGATTGCAACCATATTTGGAGAAAACATCAAATGCTAAATCATATATTTCCTGCAAACTTATCTTTTCAGTTGCTACTTCTGACATTTTGCGACCTCATTTAAACAATTTTATATGGTTATTTTAGTTGGATGCTATTATTTTGTATTTGATGATTCAAGCTAATAACAATTAGTTGTATCGCTTTCAAGGAGAGCTACTTTCAAAAATTTGGAAATCCTAGTAACAGCAGATACGCCTGCAATACCTCCACCTACTACAATAATGTCATCCAAATGGTCAATGTAATAATTGCTTGGTTTTCTTATCCTAAGCTACAGATAACAAAGAATTTTAATCATTCACCTATTAAAAAATTGTTTAATTTCAGGTACTGAGTGCACTTTCAGTCATTATCCACCAATCCAGCACCAGCACCTGACAGACGAGACTGCTCTGTTTCAGGAACATAGGTTTTAAGGGCCCTTGCTGTTAGTTTCTCCCAAATATGAGGATTAACCTCACACAGGACGGTTTTTGACACGGTGATGCCTCCCGACAAGGGATCTTTGCACCAGTAGAGTTCCACCTGTGGTTGAGACCACATACTATGAAATTGATCTTCATAATTATATTGGTGAGAAATTTTCAGTATCTTAGAAGTATTTTTGGATTCGATGCAGAAATGCCCTCCATACAAATTGGCTGTTCGAGCTAATTGAGCAATTATAATAGTTGGAAAATCAATTCCTTCAGAAACAAAGGCCTTTCTAAATTCTTTAACAAGCAACCAATCTATCACTGGGATAGCACTTTTAATTGGTTGGAGTCTCCGAGTTACTAACTTAGAAGAATTTAAATGAGGAGGTGAAGTAGGTTTAGTTTCTCCTGCAGAAAGAAGGGTTTCCAGTTCCGTGCAGCCATCAAATCCATTTTGATGAATGTGCGCAATGGCCTGACCTATGTCCTCAGCATAGTCTTCAAATATCTGGTCAGCCAAGCATGCTTTTCGGGCAATTTGGAAGATTTCATTCTTTGAGACTCTCATTATGTTAATCCATTAACTGGGAAGGGTAGCAAAAATCCAATCATCTAGGGATGTTTTTGACTTTTGTGCGGTAGTAGATATGTCTGAAGAAATGGGAGCACCTTGAAATAGAGTGATTCTAGTCCATCGATCCGATTTTGGATCAAATTTACTAGCCCCGAAAAAAGCTAATTTGAATCTAAGGAGGTCTATTGGTCTAGAATTTTCATCGACTAAATTATCTCTTATTTCAGAATAAGGATATTTTTTGGTATTCTGAACCCTTCTAATGATGTGTCGGAGATTAGGATGGTTCAGCAAGAATTCAGCTACGCTTTCTTCTGGTTTGTCATATTTGATTAGTGCTTGATCAAGCTCATTAACGTATTTCCTTATGTTAAAGGGCATCTCTAGTTCTGAACCTGGTTCTTCATAACGCTTTCCAATCCTTGGTTCTAATTTTTCCTGAGAAGTATACCAAAATAGAGAATCCGATTTTCCTTTTTTAAGAATGATCTTAGAAACCCATTCATATTCAGTATCTAATATATTCTTCAGAGCCGAAAGGGACATTTCAGGGATTAATTTAGGATCATAGGGATTGGCCAGACAAGGTACCAGGCCGTCTACTTGCTCAGGTATAAGCTCAATGAGTATCGATACTATTAGTTCTTGTGTTTCATTCGAGAGGTTTTCTGTTTGATCAAAGAAATATTGTAATGGAAATGGAATTGTCAGATCGGATACTTTAATTTTGCATTCAAGAATGACCAATTCTTCCCTGATTTTCATTATCCGATCCATTTGAATAAGATCTTCAACTTCCCATTCTATGATGTGCTTTTTTGCGCGCTCCATAAGTTTAAAAAGACGTTTTTTTTGTTCTTTCGTAATTGTTTTTAGAGATAAAGATCTACCCAAGGCTATTTCTTTAGCCATAACCCAGCTGTGAAGGAGACATGGGTGGTTTACTAAGAAAGGAGCCATGCCAAGCCCTGTTGAATTCCCAATCCCAAGGAAACGCTTCAAATTGTTAGCGA